>Ga0307512_10001530_pt1 | contig 32435 bp, 22 predicted proteins | sample 14_EM_MG_FD_200267 | JGI IMG/M metagenome (GOLD analysis project Ga0307512, IMG submission 200267) | Populus trichocarpa ectomycorrhiza microbial communities from riparian zone in the Pacific Northwest, United States - 14_EM | ecosystem: Host-associated > Plants > Roots > Unclassified | place... | reverse complement strand
ATGTATGTGCTTACGTAACCGCAGTAGCAAAAAAAAAACACGGGGTATGAATCGATGTCGGTGTAATGATGCCGGTGTTCCATCCAATGCCGCAACAGGGCGGCATTGAAGTCTCCGTGGCTGCTCAGATCGTGTCTCGGATCAGCCGCATTGACTGAGGGGCATTCCCTATCCCCCCTCCTCAGCCGTAAAAGCCGCGGCTTTCTTCGCGCCATCTCCGCACGTGGTATCCCTCCTCACCGATCGTCCCGTGTCGACTGTGAAGAGCTCTCTCGATCGGTACTAACTATAGGTGTAGTACAGCGGGCGATCTCTCTGTTATCTCTTTTGCTATTTCCTTTGCCATTTCCTTGGTGTGCATTTTATATCTTCTTGGGACAGGCCCGGGTGGAAGGCAAAGGGGAGAGAGCTATGTACAACGGGCGGCCCGCAGACTGACCGAGGTCGAGGGCCAGGAACCGGATATTCTGTTCGCCGCCATGAGGTCGCACGCGATCAACGAATAAATAAATAGAAATAAATATTAGACCGCCCGCTTCGTCAACACTATATAGGGGAGTGGCTGCATTTATTGTAGGAGTTTTGATGACCTTTGATCCTTTGTGCCGCTACAGGCCGCCACTTGCACGCTTGCTATAGGCCGATCTCAAACTGGTGGTGGCTTGGTGGTTTGGTGAGCTGTGGCTCTCCCCCCGACCCAGAAAATGGGCACCCGATCTCTCTCATAGCTCCTCCTCCTCTTCTCTGATCACCATGGTTTTGCGATATTTTTGTTCCGCCCCTTTACCGCACTAATTGGCCCGCCGTCCAATGGTAAAATTGGGCGTGTTGTTGATTTTCCTGTCTCTGGTGGGTGTTGGCGAGCTGTTAAGATTGAGAGTGTGTATGTATGTACTTAGCACCGAAGCTAACGACGGAACTCTCGCACATATCATAAGCACTGGATTCGGAGGACTTCCACGGTGCGTGGACCCTGCTGAAGCGCCAGCTCCGAGCGGACTATCCTCACCAACCGCCCCCGGATACCCCGAGAAGGTGAAGGCAGAAGTTCGTCCTCTCCGCTAGGGGGAAGTTCCGCTTAAGCAGCTTGAGGCGCCGCGGAAGTCTATGCCTTCTCAGGTACAGGCAGTCATTGACGCGAAGGGATGATACGCCCGCTACTAGCCACTGTGCCGCTGGGGTTTCCTGTCTTTTCCATTCTCTTCTCTGTTTCTCTTCCCCAGTGAGTTGTATCCAAGTACCTAACCAACCGCCTTAGTCCACTTTTTCGCCTTTTTTTTTATCGTCTCGGATAGTCCACTTTTCTCGAGTGGTGGATTGCACACCGGCCGGGGAGGCGTCGAGCGCCAATAAACACCAACAAACCTAATGTGTCTCCAACCCGTAGAAACCCCCAGCGACCACAAATGAAAATATCCGAGAAACCAAAAACGACCGTGTTCCGGATTTTCCAAGCACCGTGCTACTACTACGGAGTACGGAGGCGTAGCGTCCGATTGCTCACGTTATGGAAATCCCGTGAAACCGAAAGCTTGAACCCCGAACCCCAGAAACTAGCAAACCCGAAAACTCGAAAAACTTAACAACCACCCAACCGTACAATTTTTTATTTTTTTTACAAGATATAAATCCACCACAACACACCACAAATTACGACTGGAAGAAGTGATGTTTGCGAGCGGCAAAACGTTGTGGCTCGTCGTGAACGAGATGCACGACAGTATCCGGCATGAAGCATATCGAGTTAAGCAAGCCGAAGAGCGAGTTGTATGGTAAGCCGCCGGGCGAGCCGACGAGTGATCTGTGCGTCGAGGCGTCGGGCAGGCTGCCGACGAGCGGAAGGGACGAGTAAGCCGACGAGCAAACCGTCCGGCAAGTCGCTGACGAGCGAACTTAGGAGCGAGTCGTACGGCAAGCAGCCAACGAGCGGAAAGCATGAGCGAAACAACGAGCAATCAGAATGGCAACCCGTCGATGAGCGGAATGAACAAGTGGGCCAACGAGCGATCGGCCAGGCGAGCCGACGAGTGATCCAGCACACACGCCCCAGTCTCACAGCAGTTGCTGTGGACCGTAAAAAACTATTGGGGTCAATCTGCCCTTCCAAATAGTGCTCATCCCAATCGACATATCCGAGAAAACGTTCAATATACCATGCATACCATCGACAGACAGGTTTCTCCATCGCCACTTATGTTGTGGTGTGCGGGCATCGAATTAATAGGGAGAGCGGACACAAAACCATTTGGTGTCGCCGGCAGTAAATAAAGAAGCAGTCAATAACAGTCGTGTCGCTAAAGAAGGAGTAAGTAAATACATCGCCACCGCGAGAGTAGTTGGAGAGCAACCACAGCATCGCCAACAAGAAAGTAAGAGAGTCGCTACCGCCGAATGATAGAGAAATTCACACAAAATGGTTAAACGGTACGGCTGTTTTTGTAATGGCTTCCAGAATTTACCCCTTTATTTTCTGTTCAGGTAGGTAAAGCGATTTGCGGATATTGGAAGTCGATAGACCTGGTGACTAGTAATCTATTCTTCGAGTCAGCGCAGGTGAAGCATCCTCATCGCTCATCACTCGGAGTACGAGTGACATGGCTGGAACATACCATTCAAGGCATTAGCTACTGTAGAATAAGGTGATTTAGGCATTGAAATCGGTCTCTACAATAGTGGTTTATCTATTCAGCCCAAATAATTGACCAGTCATTCTAATTGAACGACTCTTCATTTCCCTTTCGCGTATGTTCGCTTAGCAATGCAGCCTTTTTTTCAGGACACAACTGAAGCGAATGGCTCCGCCGTATATTGTACCAAGTATTTACTCACTAAATTTCCTTATTCCTTTGCGGTCGGTATCGCTGTAAATATTCATGATGGTTCGCTTTGCTCATGCTGGAAAAGAAACCTTTCATTTCACACCTCGAAAAGGAAAAAAAAAAAGAAAGAAAAAACACCTTTTATATACTTCATCTCCTTCCCGATGTCTTCCTTCGCCTCGCCGCCGTCGCCGCCAGCCCCGGGATACGTAGTAGCAGCTGTACTCGCCTCTCCCTCCTTCTTCTCGCGCAGCTCAAACATATCCTTCCTCCTGTAGGAACCCATGGAATCTCGACCGTCGTCTCACCGCGTCACCTAGCGATTTGGTCAGCCATATGCATCCGGCGCGCAGCTCGGAAATGAGAGGGAAATACCATATTTGATGAACGAGAACAGACAGGTGGTCAACAGCACGGCCACCATCCCCAGGAAGTTGGAGGCCCAGTTGATCCCCCACCACCGTGTACATCCGTTTCGCGAACAGCGGGAAGGCAGCGACGAAGAGGGAACGACACATGCTGGCGGCGGCGAGGGCGCTGGCGGCGCATATCTGAAGTCCGTGATGTAGTTGAGCAGTGCGATGAGGAGGAGCGAGAACGCGAATCGCAACGGGAGTCCCGCTGCGATCGGGACGAGGTAGTGGATGCCGGGCCGGACCGTCCAAGCTTGCCAGAGCATCGAGACCACGTAGATCGGACCCGCAATGCAGGCTAGCGGTAGGCGACGGTACTCGGCAGAGAAGGTTTCGCCGCGCGCCGTGAGCTTGCGGACGTGCGAGCCCCACATCACGACGGCGATGCATGCGGGTCCTCCGCCGGCCGGCGGGAATGAACGGAAGGCCCGAGACGCCGGGGGCCGAAGTGGTAGATCCTCTCGTAGATGAGCGGGTAGGATTGGAAGGAGTGGAACACGCCGTAGACCAAGCTGAGGAAGAGCGAAAGCAGGAGGACGACGGACTCAAACAAGAGCATGCGGAACGGGCGCGAGAGCGTCGTCTTGAGTGAGGGCTTGAACGACCGGTCCTCGAGCTCGAGGGGTGCGGTGATGTCATCTGCGCCCTGGGAGCGGAGACGGCGTGCCTTGCGCAGGAGAAGGACCGGCCCGAAGGTCTCCGGACAAAAGATCAAGGGGGTGAAGGAGAGACCGGCGGCTATCGCTTCGATCCAGAAGACCATCTGCCAGCCCAGCCGGGAGCTGGAGACGAAGCCGCCGATGACGGGTGATGGTGTGGGGCCTATCATCGTGACCACCGAGAACATGGCCATAACTGAATTACCGTCAATCACTGATCTCCATTCCGTGTCCATGTATAATTAAGGATGGGCTTACTTCTCCCTCTGCTCGGGCTCATTCCAGATATCGGGCGAACACTCCTCCCAGCACCGACAACTGCGCACTCGCACCCATCCCGGCCAGGAACCGAAACACGATCAGCGCCTCGAGATTTAGCGCTAGCCGCCCCTCGCCACGAGCTCCCGTCGCCCATCGGTGGTATCTATATCTACGCAGTGCATAGATAGTGTACGGTTCGCCCGGCAAGTCGCCACCACCAAACGATCGCTTGCTCGCTTGCTGATCCTTCAAGGCCCACCCTCTCACAATCTCCACGTTTCCCACTGCCAGCCTCGTGAAAAACCTCCGCAAGTTCGGCACCGTCCTCCGGAATCTCCCACCACGGGAGAGCGCAAGGGTGGATAGATTCACTTGGAAAAATATCTACTACATAGATGCATACATGCGTAAATAACGGAGAGTGGCCCGCCTGTGAAGGAAGGGGTCCATTCGGCCTTGCCGCTATGATCTTGGGGACCCAGTAAGTACCAGTAGGATAGAGTACACGTATCTATGGTACATATGAATTTCGACGTCCCCTTCCCCCTCCCGGATGTACTGTGATCCTCGAGGTATCACGTACTTAATTTACAACATTGACATGGCGGGCTCGGCAAAGTGAGACGAAACATGATTTCGAGATACTATACCATATACCTACCTAACCTCCATAGCAAAAAAGTAACTTACAGATCAGTCCGCTTCACACCTCCCCCGACTCGTCCGGTCCAAAAACAGACATTTAACGATAAACGACAGGATACAATGCTCGCGCAAACAAACGTCAAAACGTCAAAACTCAATGGAAGAAAAGAACAAACTCCGTTTAAAGCCCTCCTTTCCATATGGCATGCACCACCGCCCGCCTCCATCATCGCCCGAAATTTTCGTCTCCATCTTCCGTTACCCCTCCCCTCACCTCACAAGTCCATATTAAGAATACAAATAACATTAAACCCCACCCTCTTACCCCATTGAAAAGAACCCCCTCTTTCCCACACACATCTATCGATCGTGCGAATTACATCGGCAAGTTGGCCAGCTCGGCATCGATCATGCGGTCCAGGAACGAGCGACGCTCGCCTTGACATTCTGTCTGTAGTCTCTGCTCGACGAGGGCTCTCACTACAAACGAACAATATCAGTATCCCAACGTCAATAGAGGAGGAAGGGCTCAAGGCATACCTTGCTTCTTGGTGATAGTATCCAGATCGACATCACGGAGGACATAACGGATAGCGTCTACGATGCTCTCGTCATCAGGACCACCGCCGGCGCGCATGAAGTCCACCTGACTGACGGGGCGGCTCTGCGATGAGAAGCCCAGCGGCGTGGTAGAATGGGCCCGAGGAGGCGGTGTGTGTACGTTCAGCAGGTTGTCGGTACTAGGCATTCCTGTGGATAGCGCAAGCGGGCCGGGGCGCTGTTGGTGGTTACCATCTTGCCAGTAGTCGCCAGTGCTCATGCCGCCCATAGACATCAGGCGCTGCTGTTGTGGGTTTCCGTGGTCGCCGCCAGGGCCACCGTGGCCGGTCAGGCTGGTGTACGCAGAATAGCTAGATTGGCGATTGCCCCCGAATGGTGCCGGAGACCGCGGCGCGATGTATGGTTGACCGCCCATGTTGGGAAGGCCGGTGAGGATCGTGGATGCAGGCTTGGCCGAAGAGTATACGGAGTGCATGTCATCCATCTCATAATCATAGCCGCCAGCGTCTCCGTGCTTCTCGGCTGGCATACCGCGACGGCCGGGGAGCTTGTTCGTGGCGGCATACTCATCCCATGTCAGGAGAGGAATGCTCCGAGGATCGAAAGGCTCTTCAACCGTTGCGACAACCTTCTTGGTACCGGATTCTCCAACGACAATACGCGTGTTTCCCCACGAGAAATCGTCTTGGGCCCAGAAGGAGTAGACTGGAAGAACAAACGAATAGATCGGGAAGGCAAGAAGGTAGATGATCATCCATCCGACGTGCTGCCACTGGCGTTTGACGATGAAGATGATGGCTTGTAGACCGTACACACCAGCAATCATAGCCAATGACAGGTACGGGAAGGGTCCGGTTTTGGAGACGATGATGTAGATAAGGTAACCAATGTATATGCAGGTGGCCGGAAGGATGATGGTACCGAAGAGATCCAGGAACACGACAAACCTCATCGAGAAGAGACAGAACCCGCACATCTCCTCGAGGAACATTAATTCAGCCAAGTTGTGGACGGTCGAGTTAATCCAGCGACGTCTCTGGGATAACAGAACGCTCCAGCTCTCTGGCGCGGCAGTCATGGCATAGGCATCTGGAATGAACTTAAAGCTCATGTATGGGAAATGCTTGGTCATGAGGGTTGTCAGATAACGATCCTCACCGAGTGACAACAGGTTCTTCTTGTGCAGGGTGTCGACGATCCCATCGGAGTACTCCTCGATAACCTTAGAGGCGATAATCAGAGGACGGCCCTTGTCTGCTGTTCGGAGGCGGTACATGGAGAAACTAACAACCATGTCAGCACGCTGCCGGCTGAGAAGGGACATCCGAATCGACTACATACCATCCAGGCAAACAAGTGACGGAACCAAAGAGAGACTCAAATGATTTGGACAGGTGATGCGAAATGTAGTACTCGTAAACCTGAATCATAGTCCACCAAGAGCGTTCCTCGTTTTCCAAACTGGTTTCACCACAGATACCGGCGATCTTCGCGTCGTGAGCGCATGCAGCAACGAGACGGTTGAGGGCATCCTCCTTGACACTGGTATCAGCGTCAACCATGAGAATGTACTCATACAGCTCCGGGTCGACACCGATAATGTTGTTGATCTGGTGGAACATTTCCAGTTGAAGCGGTGACATGGGAGTGCGGTGGTGGACCTTGTTCAAAAACTCCAAAACGAGGACCTGCGAATCACGCTTTCCTCTGTTACCGGGCTTCGTGGTTTCGGTGGGTTTTCCACACTTGACAACAACTATGTATGGGACAACACATCCCTCGAACTCGTACAATCCAGAGTAGACTTTTCCGTAGTTAAGTTGAGCGTTACCCTCACCAACACTCCTAAAAGGGAGCGCCGGGGGATCAATCTTCGGGTCGACACCGAGAATCTCAAGCACAATGTTGGGCGTGGGCCTGTCGTTTCCACCTCCGACGACAATACCATCACAGATGACGAACAGTAGCTTCCGCTTGTTGTCGTAGTTGAGAGCAGTCAAAGAATCCAATGCTTTGCGCAGCTGATCCTCTCCTTCAGTGTACGCGGGCACCTGGCAGATGACAAACTTGTCCTGCATAGCAGGACGACGCTTGGTTCCGAGCTGAAGTGCAGCCAAAAACTTAACCAAAATGACAGCGCACATCATCGCGGCGAAACCGAGGAGGACATAACCACTGGCTTGACATTTGGCGCCAAACCGGAAGTCGACAATTCCAACGTAGAACATGTTCTTCATACACCGCATGTTGGTCCTCTTGGTAGTGCTATTGAGCTCCTTGTTGTACAGTTCTGTGACGTCGGAGCCGGGGTTCTGCTGGAAGATCTCCTCCAGCTTGCTGTCCAAGAAGCGGACATTGGCAGCATCTCCGAACCTTTCGGCTGTGTAGAAGTAGTCGGTAAGATCAAAGATCTCATTGTTGATAATTGCCCACGGTTTGTTGTTGGCGACACCCACCTTCTTGACCTCATCCTTGTCCCATACAAGATCTCCGGTCCAGTATTCTTTGATCCTGGGGAGGAACTTCAGCGCATACCAGTCTTCCGAGGCCAGTGCACTCTTGATGTACGGGCTCACTACCCCATTCTTGTGTACACCCTCGGAATGCTCCTGTGCCGTGGTGTCGTTGTACTGCAGCTCATAACGCTTATCCGTGACGAGCCCCGGGCATCCAAGATAGAACGGGGCCGGGAAGTATGGAGTAAGATCCAATCCTGCATACTCAATCATGATTTCTTTCGTTGTGTCCTGCCCGGTGATATCGCTGTGCTGGAGAGTCCAAAAGTCCGTGATATCGTAAACATTGCCGCGGATACTCACCCAGAAATCGCCCTCGCCCTGATGACGAGCGACGTTATCGCGAGACCAGGCTTTGTCGATGTTGGGGCACAAAAGCCTCGCAAAGATGACGATCCAGAAGATAATAGCAGCGTTCAGGAGGAAAATCAGCCACACGAGAACAAGCTTTTCACGCCACGCCATCCGCACGTCGGGACGCTTCATCCGACCCACATATCTCAGCAAGAAGCTGGGAATCCAGAACGTCATGGCCCAAACGAATCCGGCCCACACCTTTCGCGACGTCGTAACAGGATGCTCTTCAATTTTAGTCTTATCACCCAATTCGACATCTCCGGGAGCAGTATAGTGATTGGCTTCGTACTTGGCGTGAGGTCCATTGTTCTGTTCCGGGCCTGGTTGAGGTGATGGCGAAATACCAGGCGGGAAACCGCTCATGTTGCTCTGACGGAGCAAATGCTCTCTAGATGCCACCTGTTCGTACGCTTGGCCACCCATTGGCGCGAAGTAGCCGCTGCCGTTAGCGTTTGTGGTGTATCCGGTGTCCATGGCCATGGGCACCGCGCCCATACCCATCATCCCGGGCATCGCACTAGGCTGTTTGATATCCAGCATGTTCTCTGCCTCCCACCAGCAGGGCTCGCGCATCCACACACGTTCATTGCCAACCACGACCTCCCCATTGCTCCAGCCTCGTTCGAGAACCCAGCTTTCGACACCGTCTCGTCCGCCGGAGCAACCCAAAATGGCATATCGCACGGCAAACTCATCAAAGTCGAAATCCGCAGTGAAATCTAGGCGCTTGGTGCGGCGGTTTGCCCATTCAGGCAGCCTCCAACCCCTCAACTGCCGGCTCACAGCCGCGGCAGACCAAGGCTGGCTCTGCGTGTGCAGATCGTCCGTGAGAGGAATGCCAGCAGTTGGTGAGATATTGAGGTGATACCACGCTCTGCTGGCTGCAAGCAACTGCGAGACATCCAACCGTACCGTGGCGGGCGATCGACCGAATTCAGCGGGGAACAAAACCTCCTTGAGAAACCCGCCGTCCTCTACTTCTCGACCGGCCTTTTCGATGATCTGATCTCTCCGATCGTTCTCGTATTCGCGTTCCCGGCTCATACCAACCAAGCAAGCCGTCTCGGCCTCGCTCCAAGCCGCCTTCATCTCACGAAGTATCGTGCTACCGACGCTGGGAACATCGACGCCGTCAGTCTTCATCTCGATGTTGAGACCGCTCTCGTCGTCAAAGACGCCTTTCAGGCAAACGCCTTTCGCCAATTTCTCATCGGGTAACTCCAGAATGGTGATCTGTACGGTGTCGCCCTCCTGGCTACCATCCGCGTTCGAATCCGCGTCTTTTCGCGCGGCAAAGTCGGTAGCAATCGCTTCGTTGGCTTTGGCGATCACCCATTCCACTACAAGTTCATAGATAGTGCCAATGAGAAGCTCGCGCTCGGAGTCGCCCATTTTCTTCGCCAGTACCTCCGGGTCGAGTCCCAGGAGGCCCGAGACGTCACCACACACCTCCTCCACCACTTCCTCGTCGACCAACAGACCAACCGAGTTTCCAAGTTTGAGAATACCAGCAAGAACGGACAACAAGCCACGCAGCATTCCGCCCTTGATTCCGATGGCTCTCAAATTGGCCCTCCAGTCTTCTGCCGCAGCCGAGTCATCGGCAGTGGGGAGATAGCTAGGGAGAGTGTAGGTATTGCTTCGTGCGAGCAAAGTGTACTTGTCTGCAGGCTGCAATCCGAGACCCTGCCTCTCCGCTGGCGTGGACACAGCCGAAAGGAGATAGTAGAAAACATCGAATGCCCGGTATCCGGCTGTCGTAGGGATATGAAGCAGACCATTTTCAGTGTCGAGACCAGCGTCCGAGAGCGAGATATGGGCGCCCGAGATCGCGCCCGAGAGCGAAATCTGCACCGAAACCGCGAGACCACGATGGAAAGGAACGGAGTATGGGCATTCCGGGGTCAGCGCATTGGTGAATGCACCGATCAGGTTGAGACAAGTATTCAGGAGATCGGGTGCTGCGGGGAGTGTCGAGAGCACCGGCAAAAGGAGAGACGGCGAGAGCGTATGCAGAGCCCTAAAAGATTTCTCTCGTCAGCGGGAGCCCGACACCTGGCCAGCTTCCTGACCGGTTCTCCGGGCCAGTCTTTACATACGTCAACACAATGGTCTGGTCTTCGGCTCTCCGCCGTGCATGTTCCCAAGCTCGCATCCCCAATTCTTCATCGAAGATCCCCGTTGGCTGCACGGCCGCCCTACCCGCACCAGAGTTCACAACTACCGATGTAGCCGCGTCCAGCGAGTAGACCGAACACGAGAGATAGGCATTGTGAAGGGCCGAAAGAAGCGAAGACGTCGTCAGGGTGCCGGGTTGAGCCGACGCCATATTGCCATATGGCGCCGCCGACGTCGATGAGTAGATGGATTGTCGATTGTTAAACGACATCGCAAGGAATTCACTCGAGAGCTCACACCGCAGAAGCGGATCGAGAGATAGTGGGTCGCACTACAGGTGCGCACTGGGGGTGCCGGCTGGTTCGAGGGAAGAATGGGCCGCACAGTCTCCTTGATTCGAGGGGCGTCTCTGTGGCTTCAGTCGATGGGGCACAAACTGGTGAGGGGAGATTCAAGTCAGGGTCCAGGGCACCGATATGCGTGTAGTCCGGCAAGATTTGGTATTGTTTGCGTGTAGAAATAAATCTCCTACCAACGGAGGTAAGGAGGAAGAAAGAGGCACGGCTGTGACGGACCACACCAAACAAATTGTTAGGTGGCTTGGATGTTTTCACAGCACGTTAGGGAAGCAGTGGGCCAAAAGAGGAGAGCGAGAGTGGGAGAAGAAAGGAAGAGGAACAAGAACGAGGGTAGTTGTTATGGCAACAGGGAAGATACTCGACACCCAGTAGGAATGGGATGTCGTTCTGAGCGGCGGTTTTGCTGTTGTGAATAGATCGAGCAGGCCCAATCCAACAGGCAGAAGCACTTTCCTTCCTTCCCGCAGCCGATGCCCCACGGTGCGACCTACTGTTACGTCCGCAGTTCCTGTGCTGTGAGACCATTCCGTTCCGGTCGTAGAGCACAGTTCTCTCCTTTTCTCCGCCCCTGATGCCGTGGCATGCAAGGCGGGAGTGTTGGCATTCCTGGATGCCCTCCATCGGCTAACCGCAAGTGTGTACCGCAGGGAGGATATTATTTTCCATCTTGGCACCATCACTCCAACTTACTTCTGTTGTTTGTTTACGTGTTCCGAATTCCGACTTTGGCTCGTCAGATGCCGCCGGCATCTGGTGCAACGTTTTTGTTTGTTTGTTTTTGTTTATTTATGCTCACATACAGCCTTTCTAGACATAGCGGCGCACTTTTTAACCAGGGTTTCCGGTCATCTGGTGCCGGCGAAGGCATCTCCATCAAGACCTCGGCTCTTGCCATGACCACCTCAAACCGTTGCCACCGTAAACGCGTTACGGAAGCTTTAGTGTCCGCAGAAGCAACTAGAATGCATGCAGTGAATGGATTGATCGTGACTCTATCGATGCGCATAGGATAGACGTTAGACGAGAGATGTCCCATGCCGCCGTCGACTTCATCTACAGTTCTGTTCCCAGGTGTACAGTGGGCGACCTTGGTTGACTCCTCGGTTCAGCATCCGTGCTGACTGTAATTGAAGATTTCTGGGTGTGCATAGCGTTTTTAGCGAATCGTAGCGAGTAACTAGTCCAGATAGGAAGCCGACCTTCTACATATGTAGAGTAAGGTCGACGAGTGGGTGCCGTTGGGATTGAGAGTTCGAAGATTCTGTGATGGTGGAGAATTCTCTACATAGCCCCAGACACACGGGTCGCGGTAAACTCCCAATAAAGTTTAGCCGTCGAGAAAAAGTCTCACCAATCCGGAAGCGCCGGGAAGCTCCAGACAAGCACCGAGGAATCGGAAACAATGCAGCGAGCAGCGGCGACAGTCTGAGCTGCTGCTGCGCCCCCTCGGTCTTCCTGTTGAAAGAAGAGATCTCAATGGATAGCAGCGAAGAAAGCGTCGTCAGGACGCTAGATTGCTACATCGCACATCTGGGCATACGCGTCCACCTCGGGTTCAGCGTGCGAATCGATCCACTCATCTTCCCTATCTTCTTCCTCCTCTTCATGTCTGTGCCTACGCACACGTACATTTATGAATGCCATCGTTTCCATTGCCTTCCTGCTCACATGCGGGTCCGGATAATAATTTTGATGAATGATGGAGTTTGGGTGCTGGGCCGCCAGACTTGGCTATAAAAAGAAACGAATCTCTCTTTTTCCTCATGACTTAATAAGCCCTCGCTGCCCCTTGTCAGGCCATTTGCTGCACCTGTGAGGAGAAAGGCGAGAGTGGACACGAAAGGAGAAGCTGAAGAGCACAGCAGAAAAGAAAGAGAAGGAAAATATTGCCGTTTAGGGATGTGTCGATTCCTTTCTCCGAATGACCGGTCAGTCGTCGACACGATGCTCCGGTTATGCGTTTGCAGCTTCCCCGACGATCCCAACACAGCTGAGACGAACTGTTACGCAGCCAATCCTGTCGTTCGACGGGAACAAAAGGAAAGGGAGACGGATGGTCCAAACAAACAGCCCTTTGCCATGACCATCCAATTCGACGCCCAAATCTGCCGGATGCAGCCTTCTCTCCCGAGCCCAAATGTACGACCAATATATAATAGTGTACGTAAGCAGCCCTTCTCCTTCGTAGCACCAAGAAGTCTGTAGACATCACAGGTACCCGGGCATCCAGGTGCCTCAGTGCGTATTCAAATGTGAACCTTTTATCCTTCTTTCTCTTTTCTTCCATATCTCTCCTATGTAGAGGAGGTGATCAACTCTGAAGGTGCACGTATAATTCCTCGTATCTGCTAATTTGGCTCGTATAGAAGCTCGCGCCAGAAGAGGCTCGCTGACAGCCGTCGCGATCCGTCTCTGTCGGCCGTTGCTAGGTGCGAATAGGAAGCAGGCCGTGGCATGCGCCCGTCGAGCAAGGGATGAGGCGGAGAAGATAGGATATGTATGCAGGTAGGATGATCGGTGTGCCGGAAATAGTAATCATCCCGTGCGAGTTTTTGAGAAATGCAGAGCCTGCGTACTTAACCAGTCTTCTGTAGAGCGCCTGGAGGCCACACATTCTGTCAAAGGCCGGTGTTTTTGGCGTTGACGGTGACGATCGTGATGTCGCGAGCTGCCTCGTCGTGTTGCTACCGCTCATCGCGTTCCTGAGCAGGGGAGAATTTGAACGATGCAGGAGAGTCCCCGATGCCACAGAATTTGCGTCCCGCCAAAGTGCTAAAGCTGAAATATTTCTATGCGGAATCACAGACGATCATGTGCTGTGAAAAAAGAGCAAATGAAAAGGCCTCGATCGCAGCCATCAGCACTCCTTGTTCGCCGTGGCTTTGGGAGCTCGGTGCAGTGTCCGCGTGCTCTGCAGGCTGAATTAGTCTTGACATCTGCTCAAAGCTGTGATGGTGGTTGTGGTGGTGGTCGTGGTTGGTGGTGGTGGTGATGTGCTTAGGGCGTGAATTTTGACTCCTTTTCCGACCCATCGCGGTCGTGATCGAAGAGTTTAGATGCTCCAATATGCCTCCCCCCTGCCCCGGTCCACCCCGTCCTGCCCTGCTTCCATGCCACACCCTCCTCCTATCCTTCTTAAAAAAGGATGAGTGGGAGGAAGCGGGGGCAGAGGGGCAGAGGGACATCCTCGCAACAACAATGGGACCTAGGGACTGCAGGTGCTAGGATACCCTCGCCCATATCTTTCTCCGTGTCCGATCAACACTGTCGAAGGCAATCCAGCAACTGCAATCACCACCAGCACAGCTACTTTCCGCTACGACCAGTCGTGGTTTGGCAGCAGTAGACCCTCTCCGTCGCTTCTTGCTCGAGGGCGCGTGTTTCGTCTCCGTCCCCACCAACTCTGTTCGTCTTCCCGCAAACATCCTACGCTCACTCTCCTGCCCTTCGCTCTCTTGTGCTGTCTCACCCACAAAAAACCGGCAACGTACAGCAATTCCGTTCCCCTTTCTCTCATCGCTCCCACTCCGCTGCCGTTGTATATTCAGACTCCTCCAACACCACGACTAGCTAGCCATCTATCCGCCGTCTATCGATACCTATTCTGGCACGCATTGCAACTAAGTAGCTGCAGAGGGTGCCTTCCCTTGCGGTCACATTGGACGAGTGAGGGCAAGTAGGCGGCTGTCGGACTTATACAAAGTCTCCCGCGAGAGGGGTGCAATCCCCTCCCACCACCAGATCACGACCTCGCCTGTCATGGCGCAATCTCCTCAATCGCAGCCCTCGCTGCCGGCATTGCCCGCGCATCTCCAGTCCGACACCCATATCACCGCTCATCTGGCGTCACGGTTCCACTTGGCCTTGCCAACAGCTTCACTCGGATCTCAGGCAATCGTCGCGTTGAACACATTTTCAAATCCCCATGTTGTCGGCGTGGATCTCGAGAATATGGCCACGCGGATGTGGAGACGCATGGGCGGTAGGGGGGAGAATCAAGTTGCTGTGTTCTTGTGAGTTTTTGCCCATCGTCTCTTTTGTCCTTCCTCGTTGGTCGCCGTCGTCGTGGTTGAGGTGGAATACTGACGCCAGGCGAAAAAAAAAGGGGAGAGTCAGGATCCGGCAAGACGACACTCCGCTCGCAGCTGCTCTCCTCGTTGCTGGGTTTCACATCTACGCCGCTCTCGCACAAGGTCTCGCTCCTTGCATACCTCTTCGACGCGCTGACAACGACGAAATCCTTGACAACAGCCACGGCCTCCAAGGCTGGATTGTTTCTTGAACTACAATATGAGAATATCTCCCAGACGTTGATCGGTGCGAAGCTGCTTGACCACCGCCTCGAGAGATCGCGCATCACTAGCATTCCTACTGGAGAAAGGAACTTCCACGTTCTCTACTACCTCTTAGCCGGAACTTCGGATGCGGAGAAGGAGCATTTGGGTCTTAAGAACTCGGCCACTGCGGCTCACAAGCATAGTGGTGACCTGAGCGGCAAGTCGGCTCAAAAACGCTGGAAATACCTCGGACACCCGACACAGCTAAAGGTCGGCATCAACGATACCGAGGGGTTCCAGCATTTCAAAACGGCCCTGAGAAAGCTGGAGTTCCCACGTCAGGAAATCGCGGAGATATGCCAGCTCCTTGCTTGCGTGCTGCATCTCGGCCAGCTTGAATTTGCTAATGGTCATGCCACCACGGCCGGCGGAGAGGAATCTGGCGCGATGGAAGGGGGGGATCAGGTGGTCGTTGTGCGTAACAAGGAAGTGCTTGGAGTGATCGCCGCGTTCTTGGGAGTCCCTCAGGATGCATTGGAGACTAGTCTGGGATACCGAACCAAGACGCTCCACCGTGAGAGAGTTACGGTTATGCTCGACGCCAGAGGCGCTAGAGCGCACGCGGACGAGCTTGCGCGCACGCTGTATTCTCTGCTTGTCGCGTGGATCATCGAGTCATGTAACGAGCGTCTTTGTGCGGTCGAGGACTCAATCGCCAACACGATTTCGATTATCGACTTCCCCGGGTTCTCGCAAACGTCCTCCACCGGCAGCACTCTTGATCAGTTGCTCAACAATGCGGCAACTGAGAGTTTGTACAACTTCTGCCTGCAGAGTTTCTTCGACAGGAAGGCCGAGCTTCTGGAGAACGAAGAGGTCTCTGTGCCGGCTACTAGTTACTTTGATAACTCTGATGCCGTGCGCGGCTTGTTGAAATCCAGCAATGGCCTGCTCAGTATCCTCGACGATCAGACCAAGCGAGGCCGTTCCGACGCCCAGCTCTTCGAGAGTTTGAAGAAGCGTTTCGACGCCAAGGGCAACCCCGCTATCAGTATGGGTGGTTCTTCGCCACTTCCGGGAGCGCAATTTCAGTCGGCTGGCAACAGTTTCACGGTCAAGCATTTTGCCGGCGAAGTTGATTACCCCATCACCGGCTTGATCGAGCAGAACAGTGAAATTATCTCTGCCGATCTGATGAATTTGTTCCGCGGAACCACCAGCTCTTTCATCACCGACCTGTTCAACAGTAAGGCTGTGACTACTGTGCATCACCCACGCGAGAAGACGGCTATCATGCAAGGCCAAATTTCATCTCGGCCCCTGCGGATGCCCAGTGTCATGAGGAAGAAGGGTGAGAAACCAGGCCAGAAATCAGAGGCTAAGGAAGCAACCTTGATCGAACAGGGTGCTGCTGGTCAGTTTGTCGGTGCGCTGGATACGGTAACCAGGTCACTCACTGGCACGAACACCAACCCATACTTCATCTTCTGCCTCAAGCCCAATGATCGCCGAATTGCCAACCAGTTTGATTCCAAGTGTGTACGCACACAGATTCGGACGCTTGGTATCGCGGAGATTTCCCAGCGCGTGCGGAATGCGGACTTCTCGGTGTTTCTGCCGTTTGGGGAATTCTTGGGACTTGCAGAAGCGGATAGCATTATCGTCGGCAGTGAGCGAGAGAAAGCCGAAGTTGTGGTCGAGGATAAAGGCTGGCAGTCAAACGAGGCCCGTGTGGGGGCTACTGGTATATTCCTCAGCGAACGATGCTGGTTCGAGATCGCACAACTTGGAGACTCGACCAACACGCGTGCCCTCGGCGGCGGTGCTGCATATGCCACCGACCCAGATGACGGTGGCAGCGGCCCGTTGACGCCAGTCGGCGAGACCGGAGGTGGTGGTCTGTTCGGTGGCTCAGACTCCAGAGTACGTCTGATCCCTGGCCAGGGTCCCTCGGCCGGCTTAGGTTCTCACATATATGGCGCTGGTACGAAGCAGGGGTACTTCTCAAAACCCGACGATCTACGGTCAGAAGCCGCGGCGTCGGCGTTCAATCATGGCGACATGTTCCGCAACTTCGACACCCGCGAGCAAATGGCTGAAAAGGGTAAAGCTGCACGAGAAGAAGAGATTGAGGAGTTACCTGTATCGGGCACGCGTAAACGATGGATGTTTGTCGTCTGGATGTTCACGTGGTTCGTTCCGGACTTCTTGATTCGTTGGGTCGGTCGTATCAAGCGGAAGGACGTGCAACTTGCTTGGCGTGAGAAGTTTGCCATCAACCTGATGATTTGGCTGATGTGTGGTGTTGCGGTTTTCTTCCTCTGTAAGGATCTTGAGTTATAATTTGCGATTGGTACGGATTACTGACGGCATTTAGTGATTTTCCCCGAATTGATCTGTCCCAAGCAAGACGTTTTCACCCTCGAAGAACTTTCTAGTCACGATGGAGGCAAGGAGCACATTGCAGAAACTGCTTACACGGCTATTCGTGGTGTGGTATTTGATCTCACCGCATTCGTTCCATCGCACTACCCGAACATCATCCCGGCCAAATCTTTCTGGAACTACGCAGGAATAGATGCTACCAACCTTTTCCCCGTCCAAGTTTCGGCCCTGTGCGGAGGAGTTGAAGGAACTATCCACCCAGGAGTGCAGCTTTCGTACAGAGGCACGAACTCCACACAGGACACGACATTGGACAGGAATGCCAAATATCACGATTTCCGCTATTTCACCAACGACTCACGGCCAGACTGGTTCTACGAGCAGATGTTAGTCATGAGGGCTAATTTCAAGATGGGAGACATTGCATATTCGGCCAAGGACGTTGCGCGGGCTGCGAAGAACCAGGCCAAAGACATGGCTATCATTGGAGAACGAGTTTACGACATGACTGTGTATAACAAGGGTGGACGAAGAATTATCTTTCCGCCGGGCCAGGAGAATTCGGATGTGTCGGGTATCAACGTCGATTTCATGGATCAACAAGTGGCAGACCTCTTCTCTGGACGAGCCGGACAAGACGTCACCAAATACTGGGATACTCTCAACCTGAGCAACGATGTCAAAGAGCGTATGAGGATCTGTCTGAACCGGCTGTTTTATGTCGGCAAACTTGATACAAGAAATTCGGTACAATGTCAGTTCGCACGATACCTCCTCCTCGGCATTACCGTAATACTCGTCGGAGTCATCGCATTTAAGTTTTTAGCCGCACTTCAGTTCGGCAGGAAGAATATGCCCGAGAATCTCGACAAGTTCATCATGTGTCAGGTCCCTGCGTATACAGAAGACGAGGATTCTTTGCGACGTGCTATCGACTCCGTGGCTAGAATGCGGTACGATGACAAGCGTAAACTTTTGATCGTTGTTTGCGACGGTATGATTATCGGACAAGGAAACGACCGACCCACTCCTCGCATTGTTCTCGACATCCTCGGTGTGGCCGAATCCGTGGACCCGCAGCCGTTGAGCTTCGAGTCGCTAGGTGAAGGCCAAAAGCGGCACAACATGGGCAAGATTTACTCCGGGCTGTATGAGGTGCAAGGACACATCGTGCCTTTCCTGGTCGTCGTCAAGGTTGGAAAGCCATCGGAGGTCTCCAGGCCTGGTAATCGTGGAAAGCGTGACTCTCAGATGGTTATCATGCGATTCCTAAACCGCGTACACTACAACGAAGCTATGAGCCCGCTCGAACTCGAGATGCACCATCAAATCCGCAACATCATCGGAGTGAATCCTACTTTCTATGAGTTCATCCTGCAGATCGACGCCGATACCGTGGTTGCTGCGGACTCGGGTACTCGAATGGTGGCTGCTTTCTTGGCCGATACCCGAATCATCGCCCTCTGCGGAGAGACTGGTCTCAACAATGCGAAGCACTCTTTCATTACCATGATCCAGGTCTACGAATACTTCATTTCCCACAACCTTGCGAAGGCCTTTGAAAGTTTGTTCGGCTCGGTGACCTGTTTGCCTGGTTGTTTCTCGATGTACCGCATACGCGCAGCCGAAACCGGAAAGCCGCTATTCGTCAGCCGTGAGGTAGTCGAATCCTACGCCGAGAACCGTGTCGATACGCTGCATATGAAGAACTTGCTCCACTTAGGCGAGGATCGGTACCTGACGACTCTGCTCTTGAAACATCACTCTTCGTACAAGACCAAGTTTATATTTGACGCTCACGCCTGGACTATTGCCCCCGACTCCTGGGCCGTCTTCCTTTCCCAGCGTCGGCGATGGATCAACTCGACGATCCACAATCTTGCGGAGCTGGTACCCATGCAACAGCTTTGCGGTTTCTGCTGTTTCTCCATGCGTTTCGTTGTCTTCCTCGATTTACTCAGTACGATCCTCGGTCCCGTCACCGTCGCTTATCTCGCATACCTCATCTACATGGTTGCGAGCAGCTCAGACTTGGTACCAATGATGGCGTTTGTCCTGCTCGCCGCCGTGTACGGTCTGCAGGCCATCATCTTCATAATGCGAAGAAAGTGGGAGATGATTGGATGGATGATTCTATACATCATTGCCATTCCAGTCTTCAGTTTCGCACTTCCGTTGTACTCTTTCTGGCACATGGATGACTTCTCGTGGGGCAACACTCGTGTCGTCACCGGTGAGAAGGGACAGAAGATCGTCATCTCCGAGGAGGGCAAGTTCGACCCCGCCAGCATCCCCCGCAAGAAGTGGGAAGACTACCAAGCGGAGCTTTGGGAGCAGCAGACGCAACACGGCCACGACGACACTCGCTCAGAAGTTTCGGGTTACTCCTACGGCACCAAGTCGTACGCACCTACCTCGGAGTACGGCTTCGGTGGTGGATTGCCCCCTGGATACGCTAGCCGTCCGATGTCAACGTTTGAGCTCCCGGTCCCGCAGCAGCACGGTCGCTTCTCCGTGGCCCCATCCGACATGATGAGTCAGCGGAGCGGCGGTTACGAGATGGATGTGCTGGATCTGCCGTCCGATGATGCACTTCTCGCCGAGATCAGGGATATTCTCCGCACCGCCGACCTCATGACCGTCACGAAGAAGAGCATCAAGGCTGAGCTAGAAGCAAGGTTTGGAATGAGCTTGAACGCGAAGAGAACCTACATCAACTCTGGTATATTCCCTTTGCCACACCCTCTTTGCATCAGCACATAGCTAACACTTCCAACAGCTACGGAAGCAATCTTGGGTGGTAACCTATAGACAACAGGGGCGCTTCTTCTCTTGCTTTGGTTTTTTTCTTGGTTTTTTTCTTGGTTGATGGTATATGGTTGATGGGGGTTGACGGAGTGGGGGAGGGGTACGAAATGAAAGGTATAAAAAGGAACGAATGTCAAGATGTCGGCCAGCAGGAAGGGGGGTCTTTCTCTTTTTTTCTCTTTGATGTGCATTGGTTTGGAGTATTGTAGTGATTGCTTGGCTATTCGATGTCTTTTTTTTCCCTTTTTTTTTTCGTTGTGTAGAGAGCTAATTTCTGTAACTAATATACGATTATATACAAGATAGGCCTCGGGAGTCTTACTGCGACTTGGTGGAACGATGACGAAAAAGGGGATTGGGTCTGTGATAGTGTTGAACCCCTTCAGTCTTAGTAAACGCACGGGCTCGCTCGGCGGAGACATCGATGAAGCTTTGCCCGAGTGGTGAGGATGGCAAACTGGTCGGCCGCCACGGTCTCACTTTCGTCCCACACTGGCTATCGCAACCGCTTTTGATCCAAGCTAATCCCAAAGCACTACATAACAAGCTCGGGTTGGTGCCTGACTAGCAGTCCAGCACGGACCGCAGCACGGGGGGAAGGAATGGGTGGTCGCGACAGCTTTGTGGCCAGCGGTGATTGGTCGGCATGGAGGGCCCCCTCTTTTCTTTTTTCTTCTCTTTCTCTTGCTTCTTCCCACGGGAGGGAGGATGAGAAGGGGCCAGGAACGGAAGACAAGGAATGGAATGGAATGGAAAGGAAGGGCGAAACAAGGACAAAAGACCAAGGGAGAAAAAAAAAAGTTCGGCGAGAGAGGCGAGGGTGGACTATGTAGGGTTTTTCCCCATCCGGATGACCACTATACTTACATGATGGGGGAGGAGGGAGGGCATCGAACGCCGGACTCTCCCGCCGGGCTGTGGAGTACGTACCTTGGACAACTGCTAGACGATTGTTTAATCATTAATCGACCTCTCTAGATCATAGCGATAGACTCTGCTCTAGATTTTTGTTTATTCATTAATCGCAGATGACTATTCTTAATCATAGCGATTTATGCACTTTTACGGTACCTGAGAGATGGATGCAGCTGCCGGCGGGGCGAGTGATGGCGGCGGCATACAACTGTTATATCATAGCTAAACACATTTACCTGTGTATTCGCGTGTAGGCGGGCACTGAAACCTCGTCGACGAGTGGAGCAGGTAAGCTTAGCTCGAGCTATCTATCCACCTAACTAGCCCGCCTCGCCCCACGGCCATATCCGCCGGTCACCTAAAGACGTGGCCGGGGGGCCTAGGGATGGATGGATGCGGCGGGCGGGCGGGCGGGCGGGATCGAAGAAACGGTCATAAATGCGATCTGTGCGTGCGGAGTTGCGTCTTCGCGTGGCGGAGGGCGGGAGGGAGGGAGGAGGCGGGGGAGAGACCGGACCGGGAAAGAAAGCTTTAAATGCAGCGTCCCGAGTGTTTGTTTTTTCTTCCTCCCTCTTCCTTCCTTTACATTCCTCAGCACAAACAAAAGTGCCGAAGAGTTTTTTTTTTTTTTTCCGAATTACAGTATCCACATCGAACACATACACTTCGTTGTGCCCCCATACTGGCTGGCTGACTGGCTGGACGCAACGACGATACGAACGAGGGAGAAAGAGAAGCACGAATTACGAAATCACCGAAACGGACCTCCATTCACACACGATCAATCTCACACTCACTTGAACTAGTCCTACGCAACTCTCGCCCGCTGAGAGGAAGGAGGGAACTGCCGATTGGACATATACCTATCTCTCGGGCAAGCAACCACTCCCCGCCACCGCCGCTGTCGCCGCCCCACCTGCTGCCTCGGTTTGTTCCACGTATTTTTGCCCGCCGGACATCCAGTTTTTTTTTCCTTTTTTTTTCTTCCGTTTATCCACAAGATAATAAAAAAAACACCCTCCTCCTCCTCCCCGCCTCCCTGTACCAGACCGCTCTTCAGCTGCGATTCCGACATTCACACACACAAAAACACAAAACCCAATCTAATACACCATAAACCCATATAACATCGCCGCTGTCGACAACCATACCCGCAAAAAAAAAACAATTCACCGCAAGAATGGCAATGAAGGAACCCTCGCAGTCGATGGCGACGGGCATAATAATCGGCATCACCATCGCAGGAGTCTTCTTCCTCCTGATCGTGATCACGTTGCTGCACTGGTGCTCGCGACGTATGCATCCGCGCAAGATCATCTCCGGCGAAGGCGGCGGTGGCGGAGGCGGTGGCGGTGGCGGAGGCGGAGGCGGAGGCGGAGGCGGTGGAGGCGGACAGTACGCCAGGGGGAGCAGCAGTGATATTACCCGGAGTAGCGAAATGAGCGAGGTATAGTCGCGGGATGGAGGATGGAGGGAGTGTATATACCAGGAAAGACGGCGGGGATTGTGGCGGCGGTTGGTTTATATTCGATTTCTACGATACAACGGAGGCGGGCATACGCTGGAGTTTGTCTGTTTTTGGCAGAGCGGCAGCGGTGGCGGGCAGAACAGAAGGTGGATGGCGGATGTAAACTATTCATTATGGAACGGTCTGTTGGGAGACACGGTGAGCGATACAGTAGAGTATCCACTTCGGATCGTGATTGTAGTTCGGAACGGCGAAACCCAAAACTGCCTGCCGTGAGGAAAACTGAATGCCCGCCCGTCCACAGCATAGAAGGGGACTGACGGCGACTGCTAGCTGGCGAAAACCAGAAAATCATCTCGTCTTCGCCGCCAAACCGGAGCGGGGCTCCGTTGTACCGTGCGGGTGGCGAGAGTGAGTGGCCACTGGAAGGCAGGAGCTGCCACCACCCGATGAAGTAGTGTTTTCAGAGATGCCAGGAAACCAGACAGAGCTTGAAGTATTTGCATCATGGTATCTCACCAGGGTGGTTGGATAGAACTCACAATAGCCAAGCTCCCGCAAGACGCTGATATGTACACACTCCGGACCCGGCTCAAGAAGTATTCAAGTCCCCCGCCCTTCCCCCCTCACGAAGAGTACGACAACTCTACACCCAGGACCTTGATGACGCCGCCTCTACCTCCGAAATCGACCAAGCCGCCGACCGAGAACAACAGTTCCTTGAACCGGCCTTCCCACAGCAAGCCGATGCTCCCGTTCCTGGTGACCTTCGCTTTCAGCACCCCCTCGGCTCCCTCCTCGCCTTTCCCGCGCCACAGCTCGCAGCCCAGCACGATGTCGCTTTCGTACGAGTACATGTTGAACTCGAATCTGCTTGCGAACGAGGCTGACTTGCCCGCGAGCAGCGCATACGTCGCCGACAGGTGGCCCATCAGCGGATTGAGTGTCAGCGTCATCGTCAGCGGGATCCCCGGGTGGGATGGTAGAGTGGTGTATCTCAGTCCGGTGGACACTGCATCTCTCCGTCAGCCCCCCCTCCCGTGCCTTCCTCGTATCTGGGGTTGCGCGGGGCGGGAGGGAAAGAAGAAAGAAAGCATACTCCCAGCACTCTTATTCAGCACGCCGTAGTACAGTTCCGCGCCAGCACTGCATCTCCACACGGGCCTGTCGGCGCCAGCACCGTCTTTGACGTTGTCGCGACCGAAGTTGTACAGACCGCGCCAGCCGAGCAGGGCGACGTCAGTCGAGTAGAGGTACTCACTGCACCAGCGGCCAGTGTCGTGCTGCAGGATGCCCATGATGGTCCCGCCGTGTTTCCGCTGTGAGTCGCTGACGGCCGTGACGCGGAGCTGTGTCGTGGCGCCGACGCGCTTGACGTACAGTGCCTCGAGTATGCCGCTGGGGAGGTACAAGCGTCCGCAGAGGAGCGCGCCCTTGCGCGCTCTCGCCGCCACCGGCGATGGCTGCAGCTGGCGGTACCCCGGCGACATGAGACGCAGGTCGATCGCTGACGTCGACGCCAGCCGCAACGGCACCGTCGAGTACAGGTAGCTGAGACTGCCGTCGATCACCGAGAGCGAACCCAGCGTGTAGGAGGTTGCGAAGTGCCGCGTTGCGAGAGAGGAGAGGTTCATCCGCAGCCCGCGCGGCGTGGGGAAGTCGAGGAGCGCTAGGTATCCGCGTCAGCCCCGAGGTGTAGTGCGCGTGTGCACTGGTGCGCGTGCGTACCTCGTGTCGACGCATTGAGAGCCGAGTAGCTGTTGTCGGTGTTCCATTTCGTCGTGCTGTAGAAGGCGTTCTGGATAAGGTCCATAAAGTTGTGCATCTTTTTTTTCTTTCTTTCGGGCCGGGGGAGCTCGGTCACTGATGGGGTGGGGTAGGGTGAGGACGATGACGTTGGAGGCTCAACAAGGGTGGGGGTGATTACATAGCTGACGGGAAGTTAAACGGACAGCCGACTGTGCGACGCGGAGATCCCACGGTGCGGCATAGGACCCCGCCGATGCTATGTACATCGATGAAGCAATACGGACACATTCAACAAGCCACCCACGGCGCCGATATTCATTCTGAAGGCCAAATCGGTCGTTAAATTGATAAGTTTTTGAGGCATGGAACTAAACTTTAGACCCGGCAAGGGGTATCTATGTAAGCTGTTTGGAGGCAGAGACCTGACTGTCACAATAACTTTGCAGGCCTTCGTTTTCACCAATTCCTTCGTCATACTGTACTCTCGCCCAAGTTTGTCTGTACCTCCGCCGTCCGACGAGTCTCTCTACCCCGAATTACCCCTTCCCCCCCTCTTATATTGGGTTCTGTTCATTTTATGAAGTTTGCCTCTGTTTGTCAACTGTTTCGTCTCTTCTCTTCAGATGTTATGGTGTTCTAGCTATTGAGGATGATAAGTTTTTGGCTTATATACAGAGTCTGCTCTGCTCACAGCTGTTCTCTAGTCCTGTAGCTGAACGTGACTTGACTGTTAGTTAGTTTGAGTCCCAACAAAACACGTAACAACTCCCATTTAGATTGAAGATCGCAAGATCGCAAACTTGTCATTTGCGTTTCCAACTTCACTCTTCTTTTTGCCTCTTGCCGTGGCTTGTATTCGAGTGTTTTGCCGGCGAGGTTTCTCACTAGGATTTTCCTGTTAGCGTGTGTTCACTTTACGCGTATCTACATACACGCGTTTCGTTCCTGCCAAACCACATTAACCCTCACGCCACTCCACCATTCATCTCTTTTTCGCGAATAACGATTTTCATTCTTTGAAGGTACAATACATCTCCCGGATTGCTTAAAGTTCCCTCCGCGATCGTAAGCTCCAAACAACAACACATACTCCCCCAATTTCCATCATTTCTCAACCACAATGGAGAGACCCCGTATCGGCGATGTGGTCCAAGGCGACCGAATCCGGATGTTCGCCGAATTTCTCGATCCCCACGACGACGCACAGAAGAGCTATGCCGACGAAATCAAGCGAATGCTCGCGCGCGGCGAGCGGCGACTCCAGGTATCGCTTGACGAGATCCGAAATCACAACCGCGAACTCGCCGATGGGCTACTCAATGATCCCTTTGAGTTCCTCTCTGCTCTAGACAGAGCTCTCAAGGATACTGTTCGCGCGATGCCGAGTGATGCACGGTACCCGGTTATCACCGACGACACCATGTTCTACTGTGCTCTCATTGGGAGTTTCGGCGAGTTTGCGGTCAATCCGAGGACGTTGAGCAGTAAACATCTCAATCATATGATCTCCATGGAGGGTATCGTCACCAGGGTCAGTCTGGTGAGGCCGAAGGTCATTAAGAGTGTTCATTGGAACGAGAGAAAGAAGCTATTTCAGTCGAGAGAGTATCGGGACCAGACCATGTCCGTCAATGCACCGGCAACGAACAGTGTACGTTACTATCCGAAGAAGGGATGGGCGAATGCTAATAGAATCAGGTCTACCCGCAAGAAGACGAACTTGGCAACCCTTTGATCACTGAGTACGGTCACTGTATCTACCGCGATCATCAGACAATCTCGATCCAGGAGATGCCGGAGCGTGCCCCGGCTGGTCAGCTTCCGAGAAGCGTGGACGTGATAATGGACGATGATTTAGTGGATAAGTGCAAGCCCGGTGACCGAATACAGCTTGTGGGCCTTTACCGCTCTCTGGGAAACCGCAGCGCTGGCGAGGGATCATCGACGTTCCGCACCCTTTTGCTGGCGAACAACGTGATTTTGCTCTCTTCAAAGGCTGGCGGCGGAATTGCACAGGCGATCATCACAGACACGGATATCCGCAACATCAACAAGCAAGCAAAGGACAAGAACATCTTCAACAAGCTTGCCATGTCGCTGGCTCCTAGTATTTATGGCCACAACCACATCAAGAAGGCAATTCTACTGATGCTGTTGGGTGGTATGGAGAAGAACTTGGATAACGGAACCCATTTGCGAGGAGATATCAACATCCTGATGGTCGGTGATCCCTCTACTGCCAAATCGCAACTCCTCCGTTTTGTCCTCAACACTGCGCCCCTGGCGATCGCCACAACCGGTCGTGGCTCCTCCGGTGTCGGTTTGACCGCTGCTGTGACCTCCGACAAGGAAACTGGTGAGCGTCGTTTGGAAGCCGGAGCCATGGTTCTTGGCGACCGCGGAGTCGTTTGTATCGATGAGTTTGACAAGATGAGCGACGTTGACCGAGTAGCCATCCACGAAGTCATGGAGCAGCAGACGGTCACCATCGCCAAGGCTGGTATCCACACTTCACTCAACGCTCGGTGCTCGGTCATCGCCGCCGCGAATCCCATCTATGGTCAATATGATCCCCACAAGGATCCTCACCGCAACATTGCCCTCCCCGACTCGCTGCTGTCACGTTTTGATCTGCTCTTCGTCGTAACGGACGACATCGAGGACGTGCGTGACCGTCATGTCTCGGAACACGTCCTCCGTATGCACCGCTACCGTCAACCGGGCACCGAAGAAGGGGCTCCTGTCCGCGAAGGCGCCCAGCAGATGCTCGGTGTCGGCCTTGCAGACGACAACGCGGATTCGGGTCGTCCAACCCCCGTGTTCGAAAAGTACGACCAGATGTTACACGCTGGAGTCAGCGTGACGCAAGGGCGCGGCAAGAAGAAGGAGCCAGAGATCTACACCATGGCGTTCGTGAAGAAGTTCATCCAGTACGCTAAGACACGTGTAAAGCCCGTTCTTACCAAGGGAGCTGCCGACCACATCGTTACCACTTACTCCGCGCTACGAAACGACCAACTCGAGGGAAGCCAACGCCGGACCTCCCCCATGACCGCTCGTACCCTCGAAACTCTCATCCGTCTTGCCACCGCCCACGCCAAAGCTCGCCTTTCCAACCGTGTAGAGCTGAAAGACGCCGAGATCGCCGAAGACATAATGCGTTTTGCGCTCTTCAAGGAAGTCACGCAGCCCGAACGACGAAAGCGCCGGAAGGTCGGCGGCGGCGAAGACGTCGAGATGGCCGAAGACAGCTCCGACAACGACTCCGATAACGACGACGTAGGCGACGAAGCACTCCGTCTCGTTTCCAACATCCCAGAAGTCGAAATGGAGGAAGCAGAAGCCGACAACGACGACGATCTTTACTCGCTCCCCGCTCCTCGCCCCGCTCGCTCCACCACCACTGCTGCTGCAGGAGAAAGTCAGGACAGCGCTTCCTTCGCTTCTAGCATTCCTGCCGCCTCTGGCTCGCAACAAACCGCCTCTTCATCTTCTAGCATATCGCCAGCAAGACTGGCGGTATTCCAGAAGGAGATGGCAGGACTTCTCGAAGCACCGGTGTTCAGTGACGATTACGCAGAGATCGGACCGCTAGTGGATGCGGTGAATAAGGGACTACCAACTAGAGAGAAGTTTGAAATTCCGGAGGCAAGGCAGGCTCTCGAGTCGATGAATGAGAAGAACATGATCATGTTCAGCGGAGATATGATTTACAAGGTGTAGTTAAAATGGGATGAGGGCGAATATAGGAAGATACCTGTTCGTTTATTTATTTTTTCTTTGCTAGTGTGTGTGCCGGGACGAATAGGTCGCGGATGCTGCCTGTCACTACATACATACTACCCGGGATTTTTTGAGAAGTATGAATGAGACTCGTGGCTCGGAGCTAGTGATATTGGATGATTGACCGGACTACAAGGTTGGATAATACCGAAACCTGCGACGTCAGCCTATCCTTGTGCACCACTTCGTGAAAGCTCTTAGGACTCTCAGCCCGCGCCCGAGTGTATAGTGTCTCCCGTAGTCGGCATCATTCTCCTACGCAGTGGTTGTGTCGCGGTGTTGGTGAGTGACATGGTGTGAACAGCCTTCTCGCTCCCGAGCAATGCAAACTCGGGCACGGCTCGATGCAGTACTGCGATGGTTTGGCTCAAGTTTTGCCTGCGGACTCTCGCTCGGTCGGGGGTGTTAGCGTTTGAGCAGTTAATAGCCATCGGGTATGGACCGAGGCTTAGTTAGCACTTGGTTGAAGCGTAGCTACAGTTCGCGTACGTACTCCAGGGAAAAGGAAGATGTCACCAAGAAGTTCTCTATGAGACTACATGGCAGGCGTACGTAGTCATAGCGTTTATCCTTACGTGGAATCAGCTCAGCATCGAGTGATTTCACGTATCCACCCGTCGGTTGCAAACAAACCAAAGTTCTTCGCACCGCATTTCCGCATCCATTTCCCGAGCCATCCACTGGAGAACATTGGTATTTGTTCTCCTGGACAGAGAAGTGGAAACAGTTTAACTGCTTTTGTGTACCGATGATCGTGGCACACCCCCTCGGCAGCCTTGTGTCAAGCATAAGGCTTCGTGACTGGATATTGACGGGCGGTGTTTCTTTGGCGAATGCTTGACTTCAAGAGTTTCAACGTATTCGGAGGGCCGTTCCAGGGTTCTGTTGATCATGGACTGCGAAATTATTTCTGCTCGATTTAATTCTATTCTTTATCTTCATAGTTATATCAAAGCAGATTACGTTGTGTGGGCATGGTCTTGATCTGAAGCCACTTTGATTCACGCAATGCTGTCTTTCATGAATGGCTAAATAGTCCCATATTAACTCTTCCATGCCTACTGTTATTATCCAGACTGTGGACTTGATCAAAGGACGTGATCTCGGTTGGTGGGTTGAAGGGCAAAGGGCAGGGGTGGGTGGAGTGAGGGAAGCATCAGCGCACGGAGGTCTTGCATCGGACGGCCAGATTTTTATCTGCAAATTTTGCCCTGACACTCGCTCCTTATTAGACTAACCCATACAAAAAGGTTTCGGATGCTAAGAATACTCTTAGTCAAAATATTCTTATTCTATATAATAATAGGCGGAGCCTGGGCTTAACTATAGTCTTATAGAGTGTGAACATTCTTAAATAGAATATGTAGAGAACTTCCGTACTGCCTTAGAATTCGACGTACCGACACATTCGACAAACGTTCACACACTCTTTCTAGAGTATTTCTATCAACACCGATCCAGTACATTCCTATTAGCCAGCAGTAGCTGGAAAAAGAAACAAAAAACAAGCATGCGAATGTTGTCGAAATCAACAATACATCAAATCATCTGCGCAAAGGTCGCCGTGGAACCACACCTCCGGGATTCTATCTGGTTGAGGGTGCCGGGCGTCGGATGAACGGGTGCTTCAGAGCCTCGTCCGGAATACATCGCCTCTCCGGGTTGAGATTGAGGCACCTTTCTAATAGATCGACGAATAGGTTGAGCTCCTTCAGTTCGGTTTCGCTACCACTTGCAGCTGAAAGGAGTCGCTGTTTCAATTCTCTGATCGGCTTCGTGTAGTTGACAGTCCTGACCACGTCCTGTTATATCACAAAATAAGCATATCGTTTCAATACTTGACTAGGAAGGGGTTAATTGCGCACCTTCCCCGTAATCTTGTCTTTCTCGACGCTCCTGAAGTTACCCATCTCATCGAAGTGCAAAGGTGTGAATTGTCCCTTGCGAAGCAGCTTGTTGGAAAACTTCCCACGGCACTCCATGATACTGCGCAACATTTGATTATTCGTCCTGCCCGTGAACAGGATCTTGCCAGTATACAGTTCGTACAGAGTGCATCCTATCGACCACATGTCAATGGCGAAGTCGTAACTCATTCCTAGGATAATCTCCGGCGCTCTGTAGAAACGTGAGACCAAGTACTGGGTGATATCATTTTCGGATGCATCCGAGGCAGAACCAAGATCACAGATCTTGAGAACGTTTTGACTTTCGCTCACCTAAGAAGCCATGAGCATGATGCGAGAGGGAGATGAGTAGAGTCGGACAGCGCACCAAAACATTGTCGGGTTTGAGGTCGGCGTGCAGGATGTTACACTTCCGCAGGAGTGACAAGCCGAGGAACATCTGATGTGCATATGCTCGGACGGCGTTAAGGCTGATACCTACATCACGGATACCAGACTTCTTGAGCACGTCTCGGAGGTTGATGCTAAACCGCAACTTATTAACATATCTACCAGGTGGGAGGCGAAGGTTACTGACTTCAGGTTCTCGAACACAATGCACAAGTGTCCTTTGTGCTCGAAGTACCTCTCGAGTCTCACAACGTGCTTCTTGTCCTCAGGATCTGCAGCTGCGAGCTTCTTAAGGATATCGATTTCTTTCATGCCTGCTTTGCGCCTGTTGCCGACGTTAGCAGCGACCAGAAAAGGCAACAGTGATTACATACATCGTCTCGTTGTTTCGAATGATCTTGATCGCCGAGTCTTTGCCGGTGGTCATATCCCTGGCCCGCACTACTCCAGAGAACATGCCCTTACCCAGACTCATTTGCACCTTGTATCGACCATCCATCAGTTCTCCGGGGATCATCTTGTAATACCCTTCATCATCATCCCAGTTATCCAGCAAGCCTGCATCAAGCTGCTTGGCCTCGATAGTGACCACTGGTTTGGGAGTTGTTCCAGGATCCTGATTGGTCGCAACTGGCACAGGAGCGAACATATCATCATCATCGCCTTCGGCAAACATGTCAAAATCGTCATCACCTTCAGCCGTCGGGTTTTCGGGCTCGGGATTCACAGCGACGTTGGCTTCCCGCATCAAGACATCAAGGTCAGTGGTTTTCATCTCATCATAGGCACCAGACGAAACCTCATTCTTGTGGAACCGCTGCTCATTCCGCTTCTGATCTTCCCGCATGTCGAGGGTTGGGTCGTAGTCAGCGGCAGATGATTCATCCGCGGCATCCGGTTCAGCGTCCTGCTCAGCGGCTGCGCCTTGTTTTGCGAGGCTGAAAACCCCGCCAGGGGTCAAGTCTGGTGGCGACCGTGGCGTAGCTGTTGACCCAAGGTTAGTCTGAAATCTGTCAGATGAGTGTGGGGTTGGCTTCATACTAGGCGAATTAGGGTCCGCAGAGTCGGAAGGAGAAACTGCTGGTGTATCCTTAACCCCAAGAGCTGTCGCAAGCATAGGAGTGCCCTGTCCTCGGTATTTGGCCTTGATAGCTTCTCTCTTTTTCCTGCGTTCCTCGATAAGCTTGGCCTCGTCAACGGGTTCCTCGATCGCCAGCTTGGTCTCTTTGGCTGGTTTCTTGTCGTCTTCGACGTTCGATGGCCTTCGTAAGTCAGCCGCTGCGGGTCCCGATAGCCGCGCCGAATGACTGTCGTACCTCTCATTCCCGGACGATTTTGCATACTTTGCCTCCCGACCTCCGTGACGATCCGAGTCTTTACTGCGTGTTTCAGCGTCTCGTCTCGCACGATCAAAAGAAGCCGGGTTCTCTCGCCGTTCACCACGCGCTCTGTCGTTTGACCTCTGGCGTCCTCCATTGCCGTAGCCGCCATAGCGACCCTTCCTCCCCTCAAAGAACCCATCCGATCCTTCCCTCCGACGGTCTTCGTAGTATCTCCCACCACCACCACCGCCGCCTCCCCTGCCACCTCGGTCCGGCCTTGAGTTCCTTGCAACAGGCGAGCGACTGCGAGTTCGAGAACGATTGGAATCATGGCCATAGCGGTCGTCAGAAAGATCGTCCCGAGATATCTCACGGGCATCCCCACGATCTATATCGGCATATGAAACTCTTGGTCGACGAATCACCAAATCTCTCGCGCCCGCCTCGTAGTGGACCCTGTGACTTCTCGCGTCATCTTCCCGACTCCGCCTCCGCTTCTCGCCTCGCGGCTGATACCCGTCGTTATTGTTTGCAGTGCGGCGATCGTAGCGGTGGTCATTGTAGCGCAAGGTCGAAGTCGGAGGAGCATGCGGAGAGATTGAAGGTTTCGTCGGGAGTCTAATTGAAGGACGGTCAACGCTAGGGCCAGATACGGAAGGCAGCGATGGAGGTGCCTTCTCTGCATCAGATTCGAAGATCTCTCCCTCCTCGTCATATGAGCTA
>Ga0307512_10001529_pt1 | contig 32438 bp, 20 predicted proteins | sample 14_EM_MG_FD_200267 | JGI IMG/M metagenome (GOLD analysis project Ga0307512, IMG submission 200267) | Populus trichocarpa ectomycorrhiza microbial communities from riparian zone in the Pacific Northwest, United States - 14_EM | ecosystem: Host-associated > Plants > Roots > Unclassified | place... | reverse complement strand
AATAAACCGGATACTGCCAGATACTACGATATATAAAAGTCAGCCAAGTTTCTGAGATTTGAATGCATACAATACGCACATGTATGTGGCGCAGTGATTAGGATGTATGTGGAGCAGTGATTAGGATGTGGCGCAGTGGTTAGGATAGTTGGGTGCGGTGGATAAGTGGCGTCGAAAAATAAAATATGATGGAAAATGGTTACATTGTTGAGGTTAAAGTCCAGAACAGACGGACAGGGCCAATTGCGAATTGTTGGGATGATGTTCATAATTCCTAGAATGTTTTTTGAAGGTCGATCTACTTTTTAAATGCAAGGCGACGTGTTTACAAACAAAACACTCGATGCGAGGACAAGTGATCGGACACATCTGTTCGGGTAATGAATTTGGCTGTGAGAGCAGAAAACATCAGTTAAATGTGAGTGCACTCCAGTCTTTGCCAGTTCTGCAATTTCCTGTTATTATCAGACTAGGTTTTACCCAAACTGTGCGCGGCACGATCACATTTTGCCTAGAGTATTCCGTGTCGTTTATTATCATAACACGGGTGTCTAATTAGTCTGCCATACTGCTTAGATATGGCATGGGTTACGCGCCAGCGAAATTATAGCCGGCTGACAGATTAGCATCCGATCATTTATCCTCATACCCAAGAAGGAGGAATCTTCCACCAAAACCCAAACCCAAACTCACGTGAATTGAACGCCAGCGAATTGCGTTTTGTTTTCAAACCATTTCAACGACACAGAGTGTGCGCCATAAGCGAATCGTATATATAACGAATCTCTACAGTATTGTTATTGCCATAATATGTATCGCTAGGTGAGAGGAGCCAGCAGCAATCGATTTGTCCCCGCGCAAACGTTGACGGTTGTGATCTATTTCGCTAGGTACGCCGACGATTTTTAGCGAACGATGGCCAATCAATGAATCCCTGCAACACGATTCTTGATATGCCACTGAATGATGGCCAATCGATTAATCCCTGCAGATGCCTCGGACTTGCAACGCGATTTCACGACGTTTGAACATGCGGCAACAACAATGGCCAATCGATTAATCCCTACAAGGCGTCGAACTTGCAATGCGATTTTACGACCTTTGAACATGCGGCAACAACAATGGCCAATCGATTAATCCCTACAAGGCGTTGAACTTGCAATGCGATTTCACGACCTTTGAACATGCGATAGCCAATCGATTAATCCCTGCACAGCGTCAAACTTGCAAGATGCGGCATGGCCAATCGATTAATCCCTGCAGATGCCTCGAACTTACAACGCGATTTCACGACGCGGCAACAACGATGGCCAATCAATGAATCCCTGCAACACGATTCTTGATATGCCACTGAATGATGGCCAATCGATTAATCCCTGCAGAAGCCTCGGACTTGCAACGCGATTTCACGACGTTTGAACATGCGGCAACAACAATGGCCAATCGATTATTCCCTACAAGGCGTCGAACTTGCAATGCGATTTCACGACCTTTGAACATGCGATAACCAATCGATTAATCCCTGCACGGCGTCAAACTTGTAAGATGCGGCATGGCCAATTGATTAATCCCTGCAGAGGCCTCGAACTTGCAACGCGATTTCACAACCTTTGAACATGCGGCAACAACAATGGCCAATCAATTAATCCCCACAAGGCGTCAAATTTGCAACGCGATTTCATGACCTTTGAACATGCGGCAACAGCAATAGCCAATCAATTGATCCCTGCAAGGCATCATAACTTGCAACGCGATTTCACGACCTTTGAACATGCGGCAACAACAATGGCCAATCGATTAATCCCTGCAAGGCATCATAACTTGCAACGCGATTTCGAACATGCGGCAACAATGATGGCCAATCGATTAATCCCTGCAAGGCATCATAACTACAATGATGGCCAATCGATTAATCCCTGCACTACGTCACTTGTAGTGGAGTATAACTCGGGGTGAGAGAGATGCAACACAAGTAGTCTAGTGGCGGAGTCGTGGTTAATACATTATTTGCGGGATGCGCTGTTGTGGGTGAGAGAGTTGTCTCCGACTACATTCATCCAGTCCAGATATATATATATATGTCACTCCGCTCAGCCCTCCCAGCTGATTACCATCCACTCCACCTCGCTCAGCGCATAACTAACGCAAAATAAACAACAATGCCAGATCGCTCTCATGACCAGAGCGAGCACATCCAGTTCCAAATTCCTAGTCCCACTAGAGATACGCATTCATCAGCACCCCGTCCGAGAACGCCATCGCTTCCTCCCTCAAGCTCGACAATTGTCAACCATCATCAACCCCCTACTCTCCCGAGACGTATCCAAGCATACCCTCAAGCCTCTGCCCGTGTTCTCAACAAGCCGTCATCTCAAGGTATGTTGCTCTCCTTAATTTTAGATAGCTGGACACATGTTGACAATTAGCCCAGCTATTGGGACCGACCTGAATCCCTACAACCACCCCCATACACCCTACAGACCCCATACACCCCACAGACATGATGAAGTGCTCCCACACGTCAATGACCAGCGTCAGCTTCATCGGCTCGGTCTTCTGGTGTTGTTGGCATTGTTGTTTATCCCGCTGGGGTACATTGTTAGAGAAATCAATGAAGCCAATGCCATGAATATCTTGCAAATTTTGGTAGTATTTGTTATGGAGGCTGTAAGGATATTCCCTTAGATCTAAAGGTGTTTCTTTTTAAAATTTCTGTTATTAAACGTAAGGCCGGTGTGCATGTCAGGATGACTTCGTATTGTACTGTGAGGGATATGTGCATGTAATATCACTCGTTATGCCCCGATAAAGCTTAGTGTCTCCTAGTCCATGCCGGTTGATCCGTAGTAGAGGTTTGTGTGGGGGTGTATCGACCTCCACCGATTACGTATCGTTACACAGGCTTCTACCGTCTTTCCAGATGGTGAGGGCCCTGTCGATGTACTAGTACTTCACCCGAAGAGCGTCGAGCCGCATGAAACTCTGCTCTCGAGGTACCTACGTGTATTTATTCAACGGCACCATTGCTTCCTTTCTCTCGTACCCAGTGGTGGCGAATAAATTCGGCCGATGTGAGCATGCGAGCACGCCCCAGACAAACTGGAAACGAGAGAATTTCACCCCGGTATCGCACAGCTGAGTAAGACTAATACCAATTGTAACAGGATTGTCTAAAGTTAGAAGCGGAAGCCTGAGTACACTGACATTATTTTCTGCCTCTCATCATAACCAAAAAGCAATAGTGACGTACTTTCTAATTCCCCACCCATTATGTCTGTTTGTGGTAAGGGGGTCCCGAGTTTTCCTCCTGCCTCGTGTATAATTGACCATATCTCATCTCTCATTGGGTTGTGATATCTCTCCATAGCCCTGCAAAAATTGACACATCCCATCGAAGCGATGATTGACACTCTCGCTTATGATGTTAATAAGCTTAGCCAATCTGGCTAAGTTGCTCGTGCTTCCTTGTGCGGAGCTTAAACTTTAGCCGATCTGAGCCGGGACCAGCCGAACGGCGGACAGACCAGTACTTATGGCGACGAAGCAGACTACTCAGGCAATAATCGACGAGGATACAACTAGCAATATCTAGCCGCATATTATAATTAGTGGCAAAGGTCACTCGAACGGCGGCACTGGTGCGGGCAAGCGATGCGGGCATTGAGCGGTCAACCTACCCCGAGCGACCAATTGTGAATGTGTTCCACATGTCTGAATTCGAACTTCTGTTATGAGGTGCTGTGGTGAATTGCAGGAACAGATTAGCAGGGAATGGTCGATACTGGCGCCGTCGGCCCAACAAACCCCAACCGAGCACACACAACCACAATAGATTAAATCGAGAAATCATTTCATACATGGATAGAAAAGCGTTTAAAGTAAAATTATATCGAGTCGAATATTCAGGGCATGGCTGTAGGGTATCACTCTACCGCTTATCTAAAGTACTTCAGTAGTAAGGACTTTCGCTGCATTTGCCTGCTTCCAGCTACGTTTTACATAAGTTTTCTTGCCACTACCAGCCCTGAGACTTGTCCAAACCGTGCCTCCTACCTGCTATCGCCCGCACAACAGATTCTAGGCCACTTATTCAGTCCGCCTCTCTCCAAAGTAGTAAGGGGTGACGGGAGACAGTCTATGGTAGGGCTCTTCCGGAGATCTTACCGGAGATCAATCTTCTTATCACTAGCGCCGGGTAGATGCTTGCTTGCCATGCCCTGAGCCGCACCTTATCCGCACCTCCTATTTCAATCCAACGTCTTCTCTACAGCACCCATGTCCACTTTCAATATCCTATTTCCAAACAAATCGTTGCCTTCATTCAACTTACAGTATTAACCATATCCCTAATACTATGCTCCACATTAAGACTACTAGCTAGTAGCTATTCAGTCCCCAGGGGTTGCAAGTGTCTCCACTTTCCACATGATAGAGAATTTGCCTGCCGCTCTGCTACCTTAAACTCCTAAAAGCTTTGTAATTGGCATCTGATATTAATATGCTGTGCATCAATCTCGTCTTATCTCAACTCTCATTGTTCGTAAACTCCCCACCCTGCATATAAACGCCATCTTTTTTATCTAGCCATTGATTCTACCATCCGCAAACGCTTTGCCAAGGAAACACCTTTAAGCGGACCCGAGAATTTTAGGGCAAATATTGAAGAACAAAGGCCGAAGACATGTAAGGGCGTATTTTGTCGCAGTTTAGACCTGGAGATAGAGAGGGAAACCGAATTCTAGGTCGAGAGGGCGAGAGTCGAGAGGTTAGAGCTTCGGAAAAGCGATCAGTGGTGAACTTAAGCTTCAGCACTAGGATCTAACGTCACGCGCTGATCTACGGTAATTAAATTTACTAACTATTTTTGTAATAATATCTCTTCGGCTTTAAAAATACCTGCGTGTTTCCAATTCAAACTTTGGCTTAGTCATCGATCTACTGTATTTACTCTTGGCTTCGTCTGCTCTGCCTGAACCAGCACAACAGTACAGTCACAACGACAACAAGAGGAGCTAAAAGTTGCTCGAGCGTCGTCGCTACGACCCAAGGTATATATGACATAGACACCGGTGTGCTTTTGAAGCCTATAAATCGGAGCAGTAGGTAGGTTATGTAATTAGATCAAAGAGAGGCCAGGAGTCACCATCGGAATCTCATCAGACAAAAATCGTAACTCAAATCGCAGAGTATCATAGGTTCCACAAAATTGAATCTCTTGATATTGCCAAAGCTGTGCTACTACAAACAATACATTCTTCCTCCAGAGTAGACACGTCTGTTACTAAGTCTTAGTCCATTCTGCATAAATCAAATTCGCCCTTGCCTTGGATCCTAAAGAGTGTCGGACTGAGGCATATTGTAATGGTTTGCCGGTGCGTTAGGGATAGTGGGTGATATTTACTGATGGATTAATCTTCCTGCGGCTTGGGAAATGAACCATATGCCATCGCGGTCACCCTCCATCCCCTTACCTCCCCGAAGTTTATCCCGCCATTTGCTCCGGATATAAAATGCTGGCTACATATTTTTCACGGCACACGTAAGAGATGGAGAAGAACGCATGCATGGAAGAACTATTATGCTTGCTCTGATCACGAGCAGGTCCCAGTGACCAATGCCAAGGTATATGCTTTCGGTGTATTTCACCCTTGAAATCATGTAGCTTCTAGATTTTTGGGATCATAATTTTTTTTCGCCTAGAGTCCATTGCTACCAAATTTTTCCCATGGAAGTGTTTAGTGTTTGGACACAAAGCGGGTGAGCAGCACGGTTCTTGATCAGGCGATGGGGCGGCCATGTACCGATTTATTGCGGATCTGCCCCATAATGAGCTAGAGTAGCTCTCAGGGACTTGGGCCTCAGGTTCAGAAGCGCATGCAAATACTGAAATCATCTGATGTCTAGGTCATACGTTGCGTACGTTTACGCTCTGCCAAGACACAGCACACCCACCTTAATCACACGTCTCTTTTTCAACCCTGCCACAAGAACAAGGAGGTTGGGGTCGTTAGTGCTTGTCCTTCTTTCTATTCGCGTCTTCTTTCCTATCTTCCTCCTCGCCAAACCTTTCACCTTTTTAAATTTTTCACCAGGGAAAAAAAACTGGACCAAATTAGTTCTAACTACTATGAATTCAGTTGAAGTAACTCGTAACATCACTTGCTTTACCAAGCTTGCAAGCTCCACGTATCGCAGAGCACGACGTCGTGTTCTCCTCTGGGGAATAACCAGGATGAATTGATGACTACCGAATGCGTGTGAGAACATAAGAGGGCCATAGCCTTCTAAAACAAATAGAAACGCGTCCCGGAGACATCCCTTGCTCGTCTTATACGAAAACGGTATCTTTTATGTATACGGTTACTATTAATTGGTTCTAGAACTTAGGTAGCAGATAAGAGTATCACTGATTGGTTTATATGCCGATGTGTGGCAAACCAATGCTTTTTTCATTCGTCACTTCGGCCGATCGACAAGTCCAATTACCAGATGCGGTTCCGCATTTAATCTATAAAAACTGAGCGTGAGTGGATAACCTTGTAGCTGGGTGATGTTTATTATCTGTATAGGTGGGACTCGAAGTTTGCTGATTCTGATTCCAAGTTCTGGTAGCGGTTAGCAGTATCGCGTTTACAAAGTCCATGGACCCACACACCACTTCCTCGCATAAAATCCAGTCCAGTCCCATCCAATCGAGAAACGCCCACATCTCTCCTAACCTATAACTATCCATTATACTCCGAAGCACAACGAACGAATAATACACCACAATGCCAACCAGCGTTCACGATCAAGGCAAGCATATTCAATCTCCCGAAGAAGGACCGGCACCGCTACATGGTCCACACCATCCGAGCTCCGAAGCTGGCGACCAGCCTCAAAATCACCATCAACACGATCAGGCGCACCTCCAGCGCGTTTTCCGTGCCCAGCAATATGGCATGTTACCCCATTTGAACCCTAATCATTCATACTAATACTGGACCCAGCTGTCCCGCCCTACAACAACCGCCCCATGTCCCAAAATCTCGACGCGGAAGTAGTCATAGATGTATATGATGGACAGGTATTGGATGTCCGGAGTCGTCTTCATCTTGTGCTATTGGTGGGAATTGCAGTATTGTTTATTCCGCTGTGGTATGTTGTTAGGGCAATTAGTGAGGACAAAGCCATGGATATCTTGCAAATCGTGGCGGTCTTGGCTGTGGAGATCGTCAGGGTGGTTTTCAAGATTTAATAAAACCTTTCTTTGGATTTTGTCGTTCATTGTAGGGTATTTAATAATGACTGTGAACTTGGATTTCTTTCTAAATTTCTAGTTATTAAACTTTGGCCCTTACCATTGGTGCGCCGTAGATCCTACCGGAACTCGTGGATCAAATCTTTGCAGGAAGATAGTATCGACGCGTACGGTCTCTACTCTAATCGATACAAAGGACTTAAGGTTCATAGAACAGAACAAAATCGTAACTGCACTAGAGGACTTCCCATATTTCTATTCACCCCGAATAGAAAATAGAGCCCCAATTACACCAACTCGATAGGAATAGAAATATTTTCTTGAGACTCTTGCCGATGAAAACGCGTTCTGATCTGTAAGCGCTCAGTTTGCTAGGATTTGCTGCCATTTGATAATGTAGACGTTTATTGGCAAATATGTTGCGTGAATGGAGAGTACTTATACCGTGGAAACAAGACCAGCGCATCCTTTGATTCATCATTTCAGTAGCTGTATATCTAAGAAACATCAACTCCCGTGCAGTTGGCCTTCTATACATATTCTGGTGCAAAAAGCACTTAGTTGGTATTGAACTTTCAAGTGGAAAGGGAACAGGATGGAATGATCATGAGATCGGTGGGGCGGGCGACGGAAGTGTGGTCCGGCTTGGTTGAGACGGCCACAGGGGAATGTAAACAAGGTCCCAATTTTGCAATAGAGTCACTATACAAAGGTTCCTCTTGCAGAATTGTGAGTCGATAGATATTTCTGGGTGTGGTGGATATCCGTTGTCATACAGCCTTAGTCTTATCTTCCTCACGGTAGATTGGTTATAATACTCATGTGGCGAGCTATAGTATCGCCGATTGGCCTACTCGCGCGATGACGTGTAAAAATACATGTCTATAACTAGGCTGTTATGATCTAACGGATACATAACCACCAGTTTAATTAATCAAGGCCAGACATATATGAATATTAAAGTTGAAAATCTGGGGAAAACGGCGTCGACTAGAACCGGGAAAGGGCGGGATAGCATGCGGAAGATAGAACTAATCCAGTCGCAATTGGCTACTGCCAGTCGTTTATGAAACCAAAGCTTTGATGCCCATCCTAAACCTGATGAAAGTCTTCGATAGATGAGGGTCTAACTATACGGACGAGAGCAAATCTTTCCTCTAAGTCCAATTTCGAAAATGGTACTGATAAAGGATCGTGATCAAGTCCGTGGACCATCAAACCTGTATTTCGCTAGGTAGTTAAGGTTGCTGCTGTGTTTCAAATTCGACTCGGAGTCAAAATTCATTATCGAGAGATTTTGTTAGAAGGAAAGCGCTACCGACACGAAACTTGTATGCGCATAGGAAGAAGTACTCCTCACATATCGCATCGTCCGTTGCTCAAATGTTAAACGTCATTTGCGCAGCCAACCAGGAAGTGGGGTTTTGCTTTTTTTTTTAAATTTACACAATGTATTATTTTCTGTTAGAATGTTCCAGAACCCTTGCTATTCCTCTTAGCTTGACTCTAGACCACGTTCTGTAAGACCGTGCGAACTAGAGTCACAAACACAGTGCGATCTTACAACATGCCCGTCGCAAGAGTCGGGTTCAAACTCAACTGTTCCCAAAGGCCATTCTTTATTCTATCACCAGAATTCCAAATTATATTCTGCAGAAGCAGCTCTATCTCCTGGTATATTTAATTTTTTAAAGTGAGCAAAAATGCAAAATTGGTAGACTTATGTACATCGTAAATTCCGAGTGGCTGGTGAGCGACCAACATGCAGGCAAGAGCCCTAAATTTGATTGAACGCAAAGTGGAGCCAGCAACACAAAGCTTCTATTATCTTCGGACTTGTTTCCTATGTCTGGCGTAAGCTTGCGCGCAAGCTGGAGTTCAAGCCTGACCCAAATACCAATTCTCGGTGGTACGTAACTTGCCGGAAAAGGAACGTCCAATCTTCTACAACCTAACCCGAGTACGAAAGGGCGCAATTATGCAGCATTGGCTGCAAGAACTCATAAGTTTTAGTAACGGAACTCTGGATCTGCGGGTATGCTATTGCTCAGGTATGGAAGTAAAAATCAGAAAGGATATGAAACAGAGCCAAGTTGAAGGAGCAATCGCGATTGGCCAAGCTCGGTGCTCAAGTATAGGAGTTTTGACCAGCCAACAACCCTGCATTTTCCATACTTCTGCCCTGAAGGCTGCACTCCAATGTTTGAGACACACGTTGGTTTTTCCGAATTTTAGTTCCATACCCGAGAACACGTAGCGCCACTCCCACCCTACCATGATTTTCCTTGTTCTGCAGCAGACGCCACGCCTAAGAGCCTTTGAGTTGTGGGGGGAAAGTATAGCAACGCATAATGCAGTTTTGAAGTACTTCTCCACCGACAGCATAACCAATAGATACATCGGCGGTGGCGCCTGCATTGCGATACTGTCCCCTTGTATCAAGTAACGTTCTTTTAAGTCCAATTGCTCTACATTGGCGTGAAAATCCCCTGCAGCGGAATGGCGCGGAATTTGCAGAATTAATATACTTATCTGGAGTAAACGACAAAGATAAAATTGGTTGGTGGTAGGGAAAGCGCAGGATAACCGTCGACATGGTGCTCTCGCATACCAGACTTTCCAGACTCACTCCGTGGAGAAACGAACTTGCGAGCGGGGCGAAAAAGTCTGGGCATGAGAGCATCGACATGGTACATTTCCCGCGCCACAGGTCATCATTGGACATCACCCGCTATCGCCTAAAATAAGTAACGTACCAGAAAAATAAGCCATTACTCTGACACTTTTGAGGACCAAGACAAGGGAAAGTTTGTCTTGTTGCCCATGTGTATGGCCAAGTATGAGGTTGATTTTCTGGCCAATCCCGCGCTCTGGGTTTGACCTGAGATTTGGTGGGTTCAAGCGCCTACTCCAAACCTTAGTTAATAATAACCCAACCTTCAATCGCTACACACTCACTCAAACCTCGGTCTTCCTTTATCCTAGGAGGGAACATTGAGAGCGGTTATAGGTGTGGTGGATAAGACATTAGATTGGAAGAGGAGGCAGCGTCTAGGAGGTACACATAAGGTGTGGCACAGGGCACGCGCCCGCACGTGGCGAGCACCTACCGGCACTAGCGGTAAGTAGATATTCGGAAGAGCCAGTCTTCAGTCACCCTTACTACTTCGGAGGGAGGTGAAATAAGTGACCTAGAGCAGAGAGGTCACCACTTGGACTGGTGGTGGCAAGGAAGCAGGAAAATATGTACGTAAATCGTTGCCGCAAGCGGTCAAATTGATATGGTTATAGCGGAAGCCTTTACCTGGTAGAGTGATAACCAGCAACCACGGCCTGAATTTTCGACACGATATAATTGTACTTTAGAGGCTATTCTATCGATATATGGAATTATTTCTGGATTTAACCTACTGTGAGGATGATACAGTGTCGGCGCCTGACACCAATTTTTTAAGATACAACAGCTGTCTGACACATTTTATAGCTGATACAGAGTAAGATTGACATGTTATACTAGAGATACAATAGTAGTTGACAGTGGAGAGTGTCCAAATGGTGGTGATTTTTGTGGAGCAGAAAAGGTGCCCCGGCAGTGTTAATAGCTTGTGCCTCTGCAAAAACTTAATTTTCTGTTATAATTATTGTCTACTAAAATTTTGGATAAAAATTGACTTCGGACCCCCCTTCTCTGACTGATTGTTTGTAGATACAACACTGCCATGACAGATATTGACCATGATACACTTCGGTTCTGACACTGACACTTATATTATATTTGGAGATATGAACACCATTTGACACCTGACGTATCATCCTCACCGCCCGTTACAGTATTGTGTTTGTGTGTGTGTGCTCGTTTGGAGTTTGTTGATTCGTTTGGGGCGACATCGACCAGCCCCTGCTAACCTGTTCCCGTAATTTATCACAAAAAGTCCTGACAAGTGAGAGCTTGTTACTAGGTGGCAGTTCGGGGCAGGTTGACCGCTCAAAGCTGTACCGCCTGTCCGTACTACCGGTGCCGCCGTTCGAGTGACCTGTTTGGCGCTAATGTGCGGCTAGATGTTGCTAATCGCAGCCTCATCAAGTATCTCATGGGTAGCTTGTCTCGTCGCCCTTAGTGGTTATCTGCGGTGTGGCTGGTCTCGGCGCGACTGGGCTAAAGTTTAAACTCTTGATTAGGCGAGCACAAGCTATTATTTAAGCTTCTTTTCCTCCGAAGTTGTCTCGTGCCCAGCCGCATGCTAGCTCGTATATTGCTTCGCATAGTGTGGCACATGAGCCGCCGAGCTTGCGAGGCTGCAACTCAACAGGCGCGCTACACATCCACCTAAGTCTGGGCACGAGAAAACCTCACAAACGATAAGGAATGTCACATTTCGCAGGCCAAAGGAGAAATATCACGATCCAACGAATGACGAGACATAACCAAATTTACTCATCGTGCCTCGCCGCTCTTGCATTGGAGTGTTGTACTCGGGCATAGGCCTAAACATCGGAAAAGAATCTGGAACGGAAATTAAGTAGCTTGAAACTAGTCTAACTCTAAGGAATGGGTGCATTGGCTAAAAAAGAATTCTTTTAGGAGCTTTGACCAAAGCGATCATATTTTCAATCTTTGGTCTCAGCACCTCCCCCCACCCCCGCTGTTTTAGGAGACGCGTGTTTATTCCCGATTTTTAAGCCCATACTCGAGTACGGGTACATCGATAGAGCTCTTAGCATTTGGAAAGAGTATAAGCCTGTGTAACGGTAATTAATCGGTGGAGGCTGCATTACAAACGGGCCCGGATATACCTAGCTGCAATACGAGACTGATTATGTGCACCGCCACTCACAAGACAATACGGAAATCATCCTGACATGCGCACCAGCCTTACATTTAATAGAAATCTTAAAAGAAACACCCTTAGATCCAAGGGAACATCCTCACGGCTTTCTACAGGAAATATTGCTATAGTTTGTAAAATATCCATGGCTTTCGCTTCATTGATTCTAGTTGAACATGAATGGGATAATAGCAACGCAAATAACGCCAAAAGCCTAAACCGGTGAAGTCGACGTTGGTCATTGACAGCATGTCCATGTACAAGTAAGACCGCTTCCTCATCTCCGTAGGATGTATATCGTTGATTATGGTGAAATGTGTTGAGGTGGGCAACTGAGTCAAGTGCTAATATATGTCCCTCCATCGATGCATCCGAGAGTCTAGGAAGAAAGAAAGGAAACCTTGAGATTCCAACATGTTGGAAATATGGGCGGTGGCCTGAGGGTATACTTGAATGCGTCTTGGAAGAGCTAGAGGTAGATGCTTGTCGATAGTTGTCGAACTTGAGTGAGGAAAAGATGAAGTTCCTAGGCTGGTTACTGGTACCGGTACATCTCCATTTGGATTGGGGTTTTGAGATTGAACGTGCTCATTCTGAGGATGAAAGCCACTTGACATTATTGTATACTATTCGCTGAACAAGTAGTATTAGTCTATTTTATTTTTAGGGCGCAGCGATAGGTCCCTTTCATCTCTGTACGTTTTAATTTTGGGTAAAGTGTACTGGCACGGATCTACATGCTTCATATACCATCACTCGTAGGGTTTCTTCCGTTGAAAATCTAGTGCTTTCTTCTCTTTCTCCAATCTCCATTCGTGCGCGTATACATAGGTTACTCCGAGCTATAAAGTTCACAATAAACATTTGCATTTTTTCTCTCAGATTCTCACTCGTTTCTGTGGGGTGTGGGTGATCTCCAACATCTAGAAGGTCTATATGTTGGTAAAGAACGGTTGGACTGATATTCGCAAAGATAAATTGCTTGTTAGAGCAAACGGCTTGTTTGCTGGTATGCTGGGAGTGACTGAAAGTGGCCCACAAGTGAAGTTTTGGGTAGAAGCATCTAAAGAACAGTCGGTCAAACTATTTAAAGTAGGGTGGGTATACATGCCTGGAATCGGAGATGACTCTCAAACAATGGTAGCATCATGTTGAGATATGTACAACCAAAGCCATGCAATGTGATATGCCAAGCTTAGGCTCGAACTTTGAATCATCAAATTTAAAGCACTCCCACCCCTCTCACTGCCGGGGAATGTGAGACAGCCAAACCCGCAACAATCTGGAGTGATTCGATACCAAAGGTGTGCTCGAAAGGACTCGGCTCATCCTCTCATAGTGAGCTCAATGCTCAGACTCACCTGGCTGACTAACGTCATAACAACTTTCTCGGACAAGCGCAAATCACCCACGCAAAGCACACGGGCGGTGTAATTTGTCATAATGAAACACGGTGAAAAGTGATTGCAGCAAAGGTGATACCCCAGGCCAGCATCCGGGAGGGTATGATTGATATACCGGGATAGGTCCAAGAGAAGAGTCTACTAGATAAATAGAGAGCTGAGAGGCGGCGTACATGAGCTCCGGAGACGGAGAAATATTTATTGACATAACATTGACGATGCAAAAGTCTTGCTCTAGACTATAGACTGCCCAGCAGCTTCCGCTCAATTCAACTTGATATTAGAGTATGGAGCATGTCGAAAAGGCAGCATATTGGAGAAGGCTCCAGTGCATCGTACGGGGATGGAAGCAATAGTGGGCGCGAGCCAGCCGGAGCGTGTGTCCGGTAAAATCTATTAACGACGGGGTGTATAGAGAACGCAATCTGACATTCTAGCGGTGAGTTCTACGCAACAGTGTACAAATACCCGCAAGGGCGAATACATACTGGTATCCGTGAAGTTTGAATGGCAAGTGGAGTGGGTGTGGAGAGAGAGAGAGTAACAAGGAGGAAGAACAAGCACCTGAACCTGCACTAGTCCATAGCCATGGTTGTCACTGCATACTAGTATCACCACCAAATACATCCGTCACGGCCAACTCGAAACACCAACTAGATCTGTTATAGCTGCTCTGCATCATTGAAAAAATAAGCCATTCGAGTTATTTGGAAAATTTCTGCCATATCCTGGCACCGTATCAACCACAAACCCTGCGACAGTACTGATGCAGGGCAACGTGTTTTTATCAACACAAACAGAGGCCAAAAGGACGTGTGTACTGCGGTGCGGAAGCAGAGGGCGTATCATTAGAAAATATCGGATTTTAGATACAGTTGCAAGACCGTTCGTTTTTCAACATACAAGCTTCCGGTACAAAAAGGCTACTTACGAAAGATGTAAATTTGGCCAGTAGTTAAATGTTGGTCACGTGCTTTTGTACTCCGGCCGATTAAAACGATACTGAGTGGTGTTATAAGCGAGTCTGTGCTCGAAATCCAGCCGCTTCTTTTAGCCTCCGGCAAGCCGAGAAATCTGGGAACGAGATTAAAGCGAATCGCGAATCGCGACAGCCTCGCTACTGTTAGTTTCTAACCTTTTTACTGAAACTCGCTTCACCCTTGCTCTAGGTTTAGGACCAACCCCGCCGTCAGCCGGCAATATATTCGCTAGTGCCGTATGATAGGCTACCACCGTGTACCAATTCTGGTCTGCTTTGTTTCCGTCTGTATTTGTAGAATCTTTCAATTAGCCCTACACTATATAGTTCTTAAGTTAGGATTCTCTGGGAAGCTGCAGACGTTGGTGAACTACTCTGTTTCTACATGAAGTCGGGTTTTGGTCCAGACTTAGGACAGTTCGTAGATTGCACGCAACCAATCATAGCTGATGTGATATAGTTGTACACCTACGCAATTCCTCGGATCCGCTAGCCCAATATTCGCTAGCCGCTTTATAGATTCTGTGAATCTGAACTTTAGGATGCTCCCTAATTAGATAGTGCATACAGCCGTTCAACTACCCGTGGGTCATGTCAGTTTGGTACTTTGGAATGTATGCAACCCACCTGCCAGCATAAGCATTAATGCATGCATATCTGTGCCGGTACCGAACTGGCAGGGAGTGCTTATCACTTGCTTATCATAGAACTGTTATATACTAGATGGATTGATCAACGTATAGCTGTCAAAATGTCTACAGCCTGTGCAACCAGCACGCGCTACCTTGCATCGTGGAGAACCTTTTCTCCTCGTTTGTTGCGATCTAGTTTTAGGGTGCGTTAACGCGTTCGCCAATCAGACGCGCTTATATTACATATTGACCTAACGTCTTACAAAACCGACCATTTCCCTAGTGGAATACTGCAGCACATCCGCCTTAAGATAGCGTGCGTTGAGGATTTTATTCTATAAATGCATTGATAGAATCAATACTCTAGATCCCCTATAGCTCCCAATAGAAAAATGTTCGCAACGCTGACCATGAGTACAAGTTCCGAGGGTTAAACGTGCAAAGGTCGATACCCAATTTTATGGCGTTCTTGATAATTCCTAGTTATATATGTTCCATACGGTTGACGACCCAGGACTGGTTGCAACCTAGAGGCCTCCGGACCGTAAACCAGTGCCCGTTTGCGTTTGGGAAGCCCGGCTGCAACCCTCTTTTGTTTTTCCTACCTCGAGCTCACTTAGTAATTATTTGTCTGCTGATATATGTACATGTACATACTCGTACTTTATATGGAGGGCAACTCCATTTCCATAAGTAAAACTGGAAACGAAACAATTTACTAACCCAACTACCCACAAACGATAAGTTTGTATAAACGTAAAGAAAACGTGTGATACGCGATGCTACGATGATTGAAGAGCGACCTCGATATCCATATACTTCCCTGTGCTATATATTGATGAGAATCAAGCTTCTCGAACACCTAACTGAAGCCGGTTTTAATTTCCAAAGTCACACCACGACTCTGGGGAAGGGGGTGGGGTGGAGAGTGATTTTATGTAGCAAGAATCAGTGGTCGTGGATGAGAACTGGCTTGCAAACGCTCTCCGGTTTGTGGACTGGGCTGTAAATGTTGCGAACCAGCTTCTACGGTTCGCGAATCGTTAGGGCCGCCAATGGTACGGAACATATAGTAATTTGCCAGAAAGTGGGTGTCCAAGTTCTAGGTATTTTTTCTCCTGGGAGAAATCTCGTTATATATTTCCCTGGATCGACTACGAAAGGTAGCATCCCATCAACGCTGTGGTGCACGGTTAGGAGAAAAATAAGTTACATAACGTAGCTAAGATTTACCATGCTCAAATCTTAATTTTATGTATCACCCCTGTTGCGTGTTATACATCGATAACCAAAAAAAGAAGGTGGTAATGTCCTAAAAGGCACTTTGTGAGGTTGCTTTGAAAACTGGGGGGAATCATGTGACGGTTTGTCTCGTGCCCAGCCTCCAGTGGTGTGGCTACTCGTACTTCGTTGTTATCCACAGGAGCGAGCCTGCGAGTGAAAGCAACGAGAGCCTGGGGACGAGACAAGTAGCTTGTAATTGTATCTAAAATCTTAAACGCCACCCTGCGGGTGCAACGGGGAAGAAGGGTAGAAGGAAGAGAGCTCCCGCACCTAACCGGTCATCCGGAGGAGGAGGGGAATCGAGCACTGCCATACTCTAGATAGAATGAATGCCGTATGATTAAAACAAAACAAAAAACCCTGCGGGTGCGCATGTAGGGGGAATGCCAAACAACGGTCTGTACGATTTGACTGAAAGTGAGGCAAATTTTTAATTGCTGAAAATCGTGCCTTCTCATACCTCCAGGTCTAAATATTACCCCTTCCTTACGGCTCTATAATAAGTAGGTAGCGCATGGGACACAATAATCCAATCAAGCTAGCATACACCAAAACTACAAAAATTCGAGGAAACCAATCCGTAGATAGAAAAATGTGTTACTTTGATACGAAGATAGTTGGTTGTATTCAGTAAGAGAGCTCGTCTTGGTTCCTGTGTACTTATCCGTGTGAGAAGTTATGGCCATCTGTAGCAGTCGCGCACAGAGTATGTCAGGGTATCTACATACACATATGCAACAAAATGTCTAAAGTGCAATTCTATCCATTCAAAACATCAGTACAGATCAGATTCCTATAGATCACTCCCGCCAAGTCTAAATTAGTAGGGCTATTATAATTGTATGCATATCATAGCATTCGCCGCTTGCAGCCATGAGTCCATGACTAACAAGGTTTCCTGAATTAGTCTATCATCCGGTTTATCGCTGGGGCTAGCGCCAGCGATAAAAGCCTAATAGCAGGTTATTCCTGAGTTTCCCCGCCGCCACCAATTGCAACCCGGAGATTTGTGACCTCTCCACTTGCTACCGAGGGTTCTAGGCCACTTATTCCGGCCCCACTCCGAAATAGTAAGGGGTGACAGGTAGATCTCTGCCGGAAATCTGTCTGCCACTATAGCTAGCGCCGGGTAGGTGCTTGCCACGTGTGGGCCCGTGCCCTGAGCCGCACCTTATTCGTACCCCTTACAAGTAACCTTCTCTTCCGATCCAACATCTTATCCACTGTACCCATAACCGCTTTCAATATCCCACCCCGATCAGTTCCTTGCCTCCATCCATCTGCCTCCCGTATACAGTATCGACCATATCACTGACACCGTTCTTCCCAACAGTACTACTATCCAGCCCCCTGCATGTGCATCCGTCCTATCCTGTCTCAACTCTTATAGCCCTGAACCCATTCCACATATAAATGCCGATCTTCCCGTAGAATCCTCTTCTCTCCGTATGGTTATTCTAACAGTCACCCGCTTTGCAAAAAAAATGCCTTTAAGCGGTTTTGTAACCAATTATCACACTCAGAACCCGCATGGACTTTAACGCTCGGTAGAATATCTCTGAGGACGGCGTATCTAAGGTAACTCGCGTGCATCGGGCGTGTAGGGAAACGGTACTATGCACAAGGCAACTGAAAGGTTTCTACGATATGAAAGCACATACGCATGTAGGGTTGAATTAGGAAGGTTAGAGGGCAACTGTTCAGTGACAAAGAAAAAATAGGGAATAACGGCCACATATTTCATTGTGGGTATGGATGTTGCAATAGGAGGGTCACTTATACGTTTATCCTTTTAAGAGACTGTTTTTGGATAAACAGTGGTTTTACTGGATATACGTGTGTTTTTCAAGTGAACCTTCCTCATAGACTAAAAACTTTAAATTCAGAGCACTAGTGTCTTGGGAGTACAGGAACCTGCAAAATCAGTCCCACGCTATGATAACGATTCTGTGTAAACGGAACGATTGCAGTGCCTCTGCTAAAGGTGGTACTACAAACCAGTTTTTTTGAGGGTTATCCAGCTCCCTTTTTTCGAAAATCAACATCGAATAAATGTGCCGTTTATCAAGAAGTGAGCCCCTCCTAATAGGTAGGGGGTTAACTTCTAATATCAGTTGCCGTTTTGCAAAATCGTAGTCAGCCCGTTACTGATAGCAAACTGAAGTGAATCTCCTTATTTTAATTGGAGCTTAGAATGACAAGGAATTTTGGGTGCAGAATTACGTGCAGATGTTCGCGACTTCAGGAGACGGACGATCTCCCAGGAAACTCCTCACATGTAGGGCGTGGGGGCGTCTGGGGTTTGGGATTCGGCTGGTGACCTTAAGAAGCCTATGCGTTCAGAATGTTGGAGTTCAAACGTGTTTCAGCGATACAAGCAAAGTAGCTAACGAGAATAGTATTAGTAGGTACTTACTTAGGTAAGTAGTTGCTCGAATCACTAATACTTTCCCGCCGGAATGCCTTAACATCAACCAGGTTTGCAGAACCTACCGGCCCCAAAGTACCGTAGTGACAAAGAAGCAGAACCCGAATTATACATTCCCATACAATTTCTGCGCCATGTCATCATAACAGGATTTCTGGCCAATGATTAAGCGCCAAGACGTCGTACTACAGCTTTCGAGTTCTCACATTGTGAGCTATCACAAATTAATGTGTAGGCCGAAATATCCTAAACGTGGATTTGCTTGGTGGTTATGCTATCAAATTATGAGCTATCACAATTTGAAACTCACTTGCACGTTCGCGCGTCAATGAACTGCTGTACGTGCTCATCACCCACAAGGGCGCTTGCAAGCACCATGGCGGGTTAATCATCGTCCCAATTACCACCCCAGAAATAAGAGAAGTTCCACATCCAACCGCACCCATCTCCAATACTTAGTTTATACCACTACGCCTCAGCCCTCTCAGATTATTACCACCTACTCCACCTCGACGCACAACGAACGAAAAATACACAATATGTCAGATCGCTCTCGTTACCAGAGCTCGAGCAAGAATGCGCAAGTCCAGTCTCAACCCACTGGAGATACGCATGCATCGGCACCCCGTCCAAGAGCGCTATCGCTTCCTCGCTCAAATTCGACAACTGTCAGCAACCATCATCAACTCCCAACTCTCCCGAGACGTATTCAAGTACGCCCTCAGGCCTCTGTCCCTATTCCCAACATGCTGCCATCTCAAGGTACGTTGCTCTCTTTCTCTCTAATCCTAAGGGCTAGGCACATACTAACTCTTAACCCAGCTGTCCAGTCCGACGTTAACCACTACGACAGTCGCCTCTATATAGCTCGCAGGCAGGAGGAAGCAATCCAACGCCAGCGTCAGCTTCATCGGTTTGGACTTTTGGTTCTGATGGCGCTTCTATTTATTCCGCTGGGGTACATTGTCACAGGAATCAGTGAGGCCAAAGCCATGGATATTTTACAAATCATGGCGGTATTTGCTGTTGAGGCTGTGAGGATTTTCTCTGGGATCTAGGGATGTTTCTTTGAGTTCCTGTCGTTCAATGAAAAAGCAGAGCAGAATGATATGTTATTTTCGTCCGTATATCCAGGCTGGGGCAAGTGCTCAAAAGTTGTTTGTAACTAGGACCAAAGAGAAGTTCCAAAATTACAAGTGGCCGCATGTCTGGGGAACGAGCAAACTGTGTCATACCAGAAGCCCTAGCCCTATGAGGCTCAATTCGGTATACATAAAATCTAGGTTAAGCTAACCCTTTTTGATAGATTTACTATTAAGAGAGAAGTGGAATAATTGTAGGGTGTAAGTCTTTGAGGCGGGCATATCAATCTGGTAGCCTTTTTTTTTAATTAGACGCCGACGAGAATTCGGAAAGTCATAGCTTAATTAGTAAATAAAGCTACTTAAGTACTTATGATAACTAAGATGTGCTGGAATTTGTAGACAGGATAAATTTAAAAGACTTACGGATGTAAAAATCGTGGATGTTCAAATCATTCGTCGTACCTCTCTTGATCGATGTCTTGATTGTACATCGAACCAGCGCGCGCGAACACAGATGAGACACGTGCGAAAAAGCAATTCGTGGTGCATTTGGACCTGGGTCCAGGGCAGCAGAGGTTGAGGTTGCCGCTCCTTCACTTTTTCTTTTTTTGTTTTTAGGTCATTCGTTCTGTGTTTCGTTTGTGCACTGTTAGAAATACAAAGGGGAAGGGCCAGGGTAATGGATCTCCCCTATCTAGCCGGTCATCTGGAGGGGGAGGGGAAGTGGGAACTGTCATACTCTAGATAGAGTGAATACAGTATGGTTGAAACAAAAACTACATTCAACTCTGTGCTTCCGTATCTCTGCTCCAAATATCGACACAAAACAGAATAGACCCGTAAGAAACATGTAACCCCGGGGAATATCCACCTCCTATAAGATACGAATTCATCGTGATGGTTGTAGTGAGATTGTGGTGAGATTTTCGTGTGGGACTATAGTGTCCCTCCGGCTGACAATAGTGGACGGATCCGGACTGCTCTGCACACGGCATGTGAAGAGGGTCGTGAGTCGCTCACTACGAAAGAATATTGTCTAAAAACAAATAGAGCGTTTAGATAGTCAGGCGGTTGTACCTCCTTCTATTCGAACTTTTTATTTCTATTAAATTGGTGGAGTTGGAGGTCTATCTGAGGGTTCTGGAAGTTGAGGGGTCAATAGAACTATAGAAGTTCACTAAGCCACTTTTGTTGCAGTTATCAGTTGTAGCATTTTGTAATCGGTACAACTTCACTCATATATGCACATTGAATTAAGTTTCATGTGGAAAACTGCATAGATCTCTCCTTGATATGTACGCTCGAAAATTAGCCGTCTGGCAAGGCTGCGAGATACGAGAAAATCTGGACCTCTCTCTAGACGTCACTCCCGGCCCGCCGATATCAGCAAGCCTCCCAAAATTCTCAGCTACTTGGTTTAGGCACTACGAGCGCTGCCCTCCCCATCCTATGGTCTTTCCATGCTCTACGACAGATACCAGGAACTATATCCCTCCCTCAGGGCCGTCAAATCGCCTGAGTAATTGGAGATAAGATGAGATTCCGTTGGTTTATACCAGGAAGAAGCCACTGAGGTCTGTATTGGTAATGAGGCAGGGGGGTTTGATTTCCTCTCCATCTGTTCTCTTCTCCGAGCAGTGCTGATTGGTTAACTCTGGTAACTATACAGTCACAACTTCGGTGGGGGTACTCAGCTGGTTAACCCAAGTGGACATCGATTTGTATGCCCTCAATGTAGTGAGCACTGCGAGAAATGTTTCACACCTTCCAACAGGTACCTTGAACAGCTTCCCAATCGACGGGTTTCGGAAGTTTGTCAGATATCCTGTTTTTTGGTACCTTGTAGTCAGTGATATTCATTTCCCCTCAACTGTATCAATCCATCTAAGCAACCTACCATGTCTCCTGACAGTTAATTTTGATCTCCATTGTTTCAAACTGTCTTCAGAAGGTTGACTGGCGTGGTTTGACTGTCATAATTGACTGTTCGGAGACACGGCGTGAGCAGCCATCTCCATCCAATCATCGTGCAAGGGCATATGATGCCATCATAAATATTAGTAACTAAGTACGTTTTCCCATCGCCGAAAACCTCGGGTCGAGACAAATCTTTATTAATACTTTCATCGGTTCAAGAAAGGGTGAGCCCATTACTACAGCTCTACACCATGAGGCCATAAGGGGATATGGTGGAGAACAATTTTTTCGAATCCCCAATGCGCATGTCTGGTGACAGCCCAAAATTCGCTCAGGGGGGGTGTGGGCCAGACTCTGAAATTCTCCACCTTGTAAACGGTGCCACCAAACCACACCAGGGAATAATCATTGAGTAAAGTGAACGAGCTTCCGGCCCAAAATCTGGATACTGCCGCCTAGAGTGCGCCTCTCCGTCATTTTTTGCTTCGTGTCCCCGCATATCACTCCATTCTACGTATATAGGCGTTGCTTCCGTTTGGTGCAAAATTATACCAATTGGCTGGTTTCGTTCTCTAGTTGTCAATTCAATAAAGCAGAAGCAATCGAATAATAGACTATGAAGGGTCTAGGGAGCACGTGCGCACTTCATTTTAGCCAATGAGTGGAAGAATATTCACTTTTGCTGCGTCTTCTCCATATAGAAAGAGTGCGTTGGCTCTGTACTTCAGCTAGCCCGATCAAATCAGGAGGTGGCATTACCTAGAGAGCGGAATCTACTCGAAAATATCCACACTACTTAGTAGGGACATTGCCCACAGCTCGTAAAATCGGACGACTAGCTTGATATCTAGAATCATGACGTTCAAAATAATGGACCAGCCCGTGTGACGGATGCTACGAAGAAAACTAAAGGTCACGGGAGGGTTTTTGATCCAGGATGACGTGTCACGCAAACAAAGCAGGAAGCCAAAGACCGGTAGAACATCGGAATGGGGGTCAAGAACGCTGACCATGTGGAACGTAAAACCCTTACCTTTATCTCATCTAGCTTTTTATAGTAGATAATGCTGTACCAACAGGTAACATGTATCATAAACCTTGCCCGTACGTGATTCAGAAGTGGTTAATTGAGGGCGGAATGGTACTTAAATGGTATGGTCACCTTTTTCTCGTGCTTAGACTGACAAATCAGAATTGTGAATCTAGGCACGAGAAACGGACATCTTGTCATTGAGCGGATATTTTTCACATATTATCAAAAAAAGTCTCCGCGGCCTAAGATTGTCATAAATTTTTATCTACACTAAATTTTCATTACCTCAGTACACGCACGATAGTCGTCATTTAAGCCTAGTATGCAGATGAAATCGATCGTTCTAAGTTTTTACACGAATCTAAACTTAGGGTACAGTATGACAATTTCTAGGCAAAATCCCTACGCGGATAAGGATCGATTGCCAAAGTGACAAAAAAAAGCTGAAAATCAAGAACCAAGGATTGGGTGAGAGCAGATTGTTACAACACAACGAACACTACGATTCGCCTAACCCTTGCCTTGCTTATATCATTACACCCAAGATAGTTGACAGGAAAACATGAGTCTCATTATGGGATCTCTGCTCTACATACTGTACCCGTCACTGAGGAAAGTACGTCAGCTGTCAGGAAGGAGTGTACTATCTTCGGTGACGGGTACAGTAGCGATAAAAATCACAAACGAAACATCTTAGATCCAAGGAAATATTCTCACGGCCTCCACAACAAATACTGGCATGATTTGCAAAACATTCATCCCTTTGCCTTGCTGATTCCTGTGACAATATACCCCGGCGGAATAAACATCAACGCCAACAGTATCAAAAGCCCGAATCGGTGAAGCTGACGCAGGTCGCTGGCAACTCCTCCATACACTTGTAGAGCCGGTTCCTCCGGCTCATGCCTGTGGGATGTAAGACGTTGATTATGGTGCATTGTATCGGACTGGACAGCTGGCCTGAGTGTCAGTATGTCCATCTAAGGTTTCGTGGAGAAAGAAAGTAACATACCTTGAGATTGCGGGATGTTGAGAACACGGACGGAGGCCTGGGAGTAGGCTTGAACCCGTCTCAGGGGGGCTAGAAGTAAAGGCCAGTCGACCGTTGTCAAGCTCGAATGAGGAAACGATGGTGTTCTAGGGCGGGATATCGATGAATTTCTATTTGGGTTGGGAATTTGAGAGTGAACGTGCTTACTCTGATCGTTTGGCATTGTTGTAAATTGTTTGTTTTTGTTGTGTGTTGAAGTGGAGTAGATGGTAATAAGTAAGGAGGGCTGACGGTGTGGCATTTGTATTGGGGACAATATTGATGCTGTATAGTACTAGGAAGATACCAAAAGTCGGGCGCGCCCCATAAAATGCGGAAATTCTACACCTCCACAACAACAATTGAGAGAGATTCTGAAAGTGAAGGCAGTGATAGTAGGCCACCTGAGATGCTTCTATGAAGTTTTCTTAGAAAAACATTTGCTGTGTAGTGAATGATGAGGATCTTGGCATTTCTCGTTGTATGGGGGAAAAAAGTCGGGCGCTCTTTTGCCCTGTATCACCGCGCCCGACTTACCCTTGTACCCAAGTACAAGATAAAATGTAATGCGAGAGCGGAGCTCATTATTTGAATTATTGCATGCCTAGTGCGTGCGATTATCGTGGGGGCCGCTGCACCTCCGTTTCTTTCGGCACTAATCGGCTAGCGAGTGAAGTACATCAATCTTATCTGATCTGATCTCCTGAAAGCAACATATCCATCAAAGTATTGGCATAAACATATAAAGTACTTTACTTTACAGGGTGTTCTATGTGGCACGCTGGATGAGCCTTATAAGCCGTCTATAGCCTACTCTCGCTAGTAAGAAAAGTTAATGTAGCCAAGATACTGCCACAGTTCCTCTCGAAGCCATACGAGTTGCCTTATACATTTCTCAACCAAGAGTTTAAAAGGTATGATCATGCAAATTTCGTGTCAGACAGATTCTGATGGTACTTCCTAATATAAAGGCTCAAGGCTGTCATTTTAAGCCCTAGTTCGAGTTAAACAGACAAGAATTGGGTAAGTAGAGGGGAGGTATGGTTTGAAGATTGGATGAGCGGTGGATTGGAAGGGAAATTTTTGCTCTCTAGGAACAATTTAGCTTTGTATTTCTATAGTCACATACGAATCTCTACCCTTCTATATCTTTTAACCTCAACCCATACTAGTACCACATTGTAGCGAAAAAGTGGAAAATTCTGAGCGCCAGTACTCATGCTCTAATGATCATTACCCAGTCACATGACTTCCCGAAGGCCTAAGCCACGGCACTACAGTACAGTACGGTCGGAACAACTACAAGGACAACTGAAAACCGCTCTAGAAACTTTATTACAAACCAAGGAATAGAGCAGCCGCCTCTGAACCCACAACTCCGGTCACTAAGTCTCAGATCAAACCCAGGGATTAGAAAATTACCCTCTAATCCCACCAAACCCGTCTTTCTCTTCCTCTGCTCTTCATCCTCTTTGCTCTTTATTGAACCTACCAATCTTTCCTCTTCAGCTTCTCACCAGTGACAAAAGGCAGGAGCGAGTGAATTCTAGGCACTCGCGCCAAGACACACGTAATTTGTACATGATATGAAAAGATGAATCAAGAAACGGGAAGCAGAACAACAGTTTGACAGCGAGTTAAACCTCCAGAGGAGGCGTATTCTCTACCTCTAGGAGGTGAGGTGGAATGTAAATGAAATGATAAGGGGAGATCTATTCAGGAAGCTGCGCACCTGCTGTCACACCCGTTTGGCCAACGAGTGCCACGGGCATATGTGTGGTACGCATATGTGTGGTACTCTACATACGGCGGTGCGATCTAGTCTCGGAGTGTGGTACACAGTGCGATCCCCTAGGGCGACGGTCGATTTCACACCGAAGCCTGACCAGTCAAAAAATATAATCCATCGTCCAGAGTGGGCGCGTTGTCGTTCACCAATAGTGGTGGAGGTAGGGTTGGAGAGTGACGCTGAAGGGTGGGGTTGGAGAAGAAGCTGAAGGGTAGCGTTGTTTCAAATGACTGCATGGATCAGCCTAGCCATTTTGGGTTAGTATTCTATCCACGAGTATTCGTCAGTAACTAGTCCCATCATCCTGAACAAAGGTAGCATTCATCCCTCCCAACTTTTTACCATCCATTCCACTCCGAAGCATAACGAGCAACAATAAACAACAATGCCAGTCAACGCTCATGTTCAAAATGACCACGTTCAATCTGACTCCACTGGCGATGGATTGATATCCAGTCCGAAAACGCCATCGTCTCCTCACCCGAGCCCTCCTCCTCAACCACTCCCGAGACGTGTCCGAGCATACCCTCAAGCCTCTGTCCGTGTTCTCAACATTGCACAACCTCAAGGCATGTTTCTTTATTTGTATCTTGATCACGCATGTTTACACTTGGCACAGCTGTCCGGTCCGACGTAAATCGCTATAATCACCGTCACATACCCGGCAGACAAGAAGCAGCTCTAAATGTACATGGACAGGCCGTCGATAACCAGCGTCAGCTTTACCGGTTCGGGGTTTTGATTCTGTTGGCAGTGTTGTTTATTCCGCTGGGGTACATTGTCAGGGAAATCAGTGAGGAAAACGCAATGAATATCTTGCAAATTATGGCGGTATTTGTTGTGGAGGCTGTGAGGATGTTTCCTTAGATCTAAGAATACATTTCTTTGAGATATGTAGCAAAGTTGGCGGAAATAACAGCGGCTGAGTACTGTTCTTTTTCAACATTCTCAGTTAAGAAATCTTTGCTCTTGACCGTGCTGGCACATTCGATCTGGATTTCTTCAGAACTTGGAGGTGTGAAATGGCGGGGACGTCAAATGTACACGAGCATGGTACGGCAACAAATACCGTAGATTTTCCTGCTTGTCGGCTGCAGGATAGCAGAAGGATCTCTCTCACTTTTTTTGCTTCTTGTGGACCAGTTGGCCCACATGTTGCGGCAAGGCGGACATTTCAAAGTCGGGGTGCAGCCACACTTGCAAGTAAGAATAAGACGCAAGCGGATAACAGCCGTCACCCCTCAACGAGAGCTACTGAGGACTTCCAATCTACAACCCCCGATAAACGGAATTGTTTTGTCCATTCACTTTGGTGTTGACTTTACCACTTGCTGCTCAGTTAGCTTGTAGATAAGCCGCGCGATTTATCGAAAAGAATTTACGGCATGAGCTTACGCATGGAATAATTGCAATTGCTGCCGTTGCAGAAGCGCAGCCAGAGATGGACATGGCGCCCGCGCCCTGTACAAACCAAAATGAAAAAAGTGTCAAGTCCACAATCCAAAAACAAAAAGAAAAAAATATCGTTGTTCACATCAAGAAAAAGAAAAAAGTAAGAAAAAGAAAAAGTACTTAGGTTAACATTGTTTTAAATAGAATAAGCAACCCTGGTTTGCTATGGCTCCGTTCCAAACCTTGGGCAAACCCCGTCTACGCTATGTAATGGGCCACCATGAACCCTAACCCTCGGCAAAATGAATTTACCCAGCGCTTAAAATAACTCTCGTGATGAAACTCTGTTAAGGGTTAGGATTCCGGGTGGCCCATAACTTGAAAATCCGACGAGTACATACGCGGAAGAAGAAGGTTGGAGCAGCTAGGGATTGGATGATGTAACCCCCACTCTACATAGTTAAGCATCCATGGCCATAGCGCCAGGAGGTGCACCTTCTCATCCATTGTAATTGCATTGCCTATTGCACTGATAACAAATTACATTTACCAGACTGCAGGCATGATTTCCATTGTTTCACAAAATACATTCTCTTCTTGTTCCAGAACCGTGGCATCATTATCAATTATACTACTCACATAGAAAGACCTATTGGCTTGAGAGCCGAAGGAGTGTCCCGGCCGAGGCAGATTTTCAGCATGGTATATTACGTTATACTCTATCCTACATGCGGGGTAACTTAACTCCTTCTAATCGAAATACAGATATACTAGATACCAAATTCAACCTTAAGTGAGATACCAATAAACTATTATTCTCGGTATACATTCAACATTCATCACCTTATCAGTTGTTTAATTTTGATAGTACATAGCGCCACCTCTCACGATCCCTTTTGGTTAAATTGAATGGCTGGTGCGGGCAAACGTCGCCAGTCACAACTTCTGTGGGGGTTATCCCAACCAAGAGTCGATTCGGATAGTGTACTGAGTGCTCCAGAATACCTGGTACATACTTCGACAACATCAAAAAGTACTACCATTGGACGTCACTAGCCACCTAGGGCCCCATACTATGGGTGGTTTTGTCACTGTCACACACCCTGTGTCCAGAAGTCAAAAGTATTATCGGTATGTAGATGCAAAGTCAGCCTCGAAGTTCCGGTGTTCCAGGATCGTCTCGGAGTCCCAATGGTCCGCCTCTAACTCTCGCTGTCCGTGCCATTTATTTGAGTGTCTGCCATACCCGGGTATGGCGTTTGGACAAGAGCGACATTAATTGGGCACAGACAGGTTACCCTTGTTGTAGACCATGTTACTCGGACCCGTCTACTAAGTTAGACCTGCCATACCAAATATGTTGTCACCGGCCGGTGGCGTCCCAACCAGTGACCGGTACAGTAGCTTCTTAACATCGACAAATTTACGATACTACCCGATACCCTGCATTGATATTTCCATAATCTCACAAATGTTGGACTAAAACTCCGTGGAGGTGTCGTTATTGTAATTAATTTCGTTACATCGTTTAAGGCAACTGACACGACTCAGTGTGCTTACATATATGATCTAGCGCTTGTTGCCCAAGGAGGCTGCTATGTCATCTACCAGTCAGTTGCGTATCTGCTACGACAATTGCGGATTAAGAATTATCAAGGATCATCTTGGTACTAAACAACTTCAGAATAAGAATGGAGACACCATTTCAACTAGCGGTTCATAGGGTGGAGATGTTTGGGAACTCCGTAGTCAGCAGTAGAGACGCGGTAGTAGTTATTCTAAGGAAGCCTGATTGAAGCTCAAGCCCAGATGTGAACTCGTGAGCCGGACATAAAACGAGTGCAGAATTGAATAGCCAATCACAAACAGTTTAGTATTCTCTCTTCAGAATCTGTTTTTCTACATTATATACCCTTCTTTGAAATCATTGTGCCTAGATATCCCACTTGCGGCCTCACTTTCAGTTACTCCTGGCCAGTTACCATTGTGTGTAACAGCACTCGTTTCTGACTACAACGGTCACGTTCCATACAGGCACCACCCAACAAACCGTTTGTGCTAACAAGCCACTTCCCCTTGTGAACCGGTTGTTTTTTACTAGCATCTAGTGAAGCAGCAGACATTCTAGATGTTGGAACTCATCGACATAGGAAAGCGAGCCCAAGTGATAGTTTGTGAGATAAGATATAGATGCCGATGCCCACTAGGACCTCCAGCGCTCGGCATAGCTTACAAGTATATACTCGAGTATACTAGTGTTAAGACAAGGGGTGTCGCTAGATCTCCGAAGAAAATAAAACTTCGAGTGATGGGACATGAGGCATTCCTGCCAACTCTCTACCCAAAATCTAAACGCATGAAATAAATAGGGGTTCCTTATTGCACCATGTAACTAATCAGTGCTGCTAGTTCTATGGAACAGGGCAGCTAGAAAATTTAAAATGCCGATTTATGTGACTATTGGGGAGCAAGTACCTGACTGATGACAAGAGTGCGCACCAGGGAACATTCTGTGCCAATAGCGACGACTTTAATCGCAAACCTTTCGACTTGGGTCGCCACTGCCAGGTTCCACAAACTCCCAAATGCGGGTTGAGGCAAATTGCACTTCCACTGCCCTAAATCTTACGCTTAAGGTTGGTGGGGTCCGTGAAACTTTAAATTCTGAGATCTTGCAGTTCGTAACCGAATGGATTCAATTACCTGTAGTCGGGAGGTGCGGTTCAATCGGCTAAGCAATCAATCACATCGCCTAGATTACTACCCCGACTAATTGTTATACCGAAATGCAATACCCATACATACACAGCGTTACAGCAAAGTTTTACAACATAGTGCGCGTGATGATGAAAGACGGAAAGCGGCTAAAACACTACTGGAAAAGAAAGTATAGCGCGCTGGTGACGAACAATTTTGAGTTCGCGTCTTCAAATCTAGTATTTCAATGGTAGGTAATACCAATAATATCCATGATCCCAGCCGCCGGTTGAGGAATGTGCGTCTCACATCCGCCCAATCAAAGCAGGTACTTGAATGGTAAATGTGACAGGTCATACTTATACACACGGAACGCGACCGCAGCCGCAGCCTCTTAATAGGGGTGTCGTCCCCACATCGTTCATCGCGAAAAGTACAGTCGCGCTCTCGAAGAACCATGCCATCACGCACCATTGACGACGTCGAGCCGGCGCCCGGCCAAATATTCTGGCTGCCTTCGAATGCCGAAACCCAAGCGATACCAGACATTGAAGTAGGGCGACTCGATCATCCAGTGCTTATTTTGACATCTGGGAGCACGCACGGTCTGAGCACCGACCGAAATATCCAAGTTCTCATCGTACGTTTTCCCCACTACCTCTCGCTTGTGCATTCATTCCAACGGGTTGAGCGCAGATCACAAGCTTCGGCAGGCAGCTCCTCGAGGACAAGTTTCCCAATGCTGCTCGGCAGAGCCAGCAACGTGCACGATATATTCCAATCGGACGCAGTCCTGAGTGGTCCGCTCCGCATCCCGACACCGGTATGCTCTTGAAGCTACGTATCACAGGGAACCCAGCCGCCCCCGGAAATGGCAGGCAATCGTATGTCGGTCTCGAAAACCCTTCGCTCGTGGCCAAACACCATCTCAGGCCCCTCTTCGACGGGACAGCGAGGTTGACAACGAAGTCGCTTGTGCAAGTCGTGGACATGCTCAACGAAATGAACTGCACGGCTACAATAACGCTCCCAGTGAAAACGACGCCCTCGAGAGCACCGTCCAGGCCCCAACGCGCCGATACCAGCTCTCATTATAGCAATGCGACCTATGCCCAACCCCCGAGAGATCCCCCCAGGGTACCGCCCAGGCCCCAGCGCGCCGAATCCAGCTCTCAGTATTATGGCAATATCCCGCCACCGAGAGATCCCCCTAGAGCGCCGCCCAGGCCTCAACCCGCCGGAGGTGACGGAAATAGGAAGAATGAGGAGGAGAGCACATTTTCGATGGGTAACGTTTTGTGGCTTAGTGCGGCCGCGATCGTGGTAGTCAAGGTGGGTCTTAAGGTTTTCTTTGGCCGGTGAAGTACGTTTGGATGGGGATGTGTGCTGTGTGGTGGTTTTGCTTGGTTATGTCAATTAAGTTTGTTTCCTTTCCTTGCTGTCTGGATCTTGGTTTTTGGGTAATTTATAGCGAGTTCGGTAGTTACAATGATATATATGCAATATGAGGATATTTTGTATGTACAAGCATCCCAAGAATTATGATTCTTGCACGGACTCCATATGCCATCGAGGGTTTTGGCCGAGTGCGAGTTCGAAGCGACCGGTGCATCTGAAACTCATGATCACAGCCACTGGCGACAAATCTGAGATAAAAGTTCCTATCGCATAGATAGCGGAGATTTACCACACGTGATACTGGTACTTAACGCCCGACAAAATATAAATATGCTTCGCCTTCCCAACTCAGAGCCGGCGAGCCAACCCCAGGTTGCGGCGCAGACGCGTTCGAACGTTCTAGCCAGTTATATCTCAAATCTTGCTCCCGTATACCAGGCATTCTTTTTCGCTTCGCAGCGAACTTGCGAGTGAGGTGAAAAAGTCTGGGCACGAGAGCACTCAAATCTATCCGTTGTCTCACCGCCACTAATTGAACATAAACTTGACAGTCTCTGTGGATCGCCTTCGAGGGCTGTGAAAGTAAAGAAATAGGATTAAGGGGCGAAAAAAATACATCATGTTGAAACGCGCACACTATGACTATCTTTATTGCTCGTGTGATCGAGGATGATATGCTCAACAAGATGAACTGCACGGCTAAGGTACTACTCCCAGTGAACACGATTCCTTACGGCTATTGGCCCCAATTCGCCAAAACCAGCTCTCCGTATTATGGTCATACGATGCCTTACGGCGATACGCGAGAGACATCATTATTCATATAAGCACACGGAATGTGTCTTTTTCGATTCTTATTGGTCAGAATTCTGTGGCTGTGTGGCTGAGTGGCTGATAGTGGCAAGTATAAACCACAAGAACTCAAATTAAAAACGACCCACAAATTTAAGTCTGCAAGTCACCCTCTGACAACAAAGTGTGATATACATGAAATGTGTATAACTCTACCTGCTTTTACATCCCAGGTTGACATTCATGATATTTTTCATATTGGGTAAGTAGATGTGGATTAATATCTTTATTGTAATGTTTTTTTACAGTAGTATGAGGAGAATTTGCAATGGAGTAAATTGGCAACTGGGAAGTGAAATAGGACCTAATTATGGATGTTTCATCCTTAGAACATGTTGTGATCAGAGCAAAACTTGGTGACATCATTGGATTTCAAATAATTCAAATAGCTGAGCAGAAAGCTTCTTTTCAGCTGACAATAATTGCTCTGGCCATAGAAATAGTACCAACTTA
>Ga0307512_10001528_pt1 | contig 32450 bp, 37 predicted proteins | sample 14_EM_MG_FD_200267 | JGI IMG/M metagenome (GOLD analysis project Ga0307512, IMG submission 200267) | Populus trichocarpa ectomycorrhiza microbial communities from riparian zone in the Pacific Northwest, United States - 14_EM | ecosystem: Host-associated > Plants > Roots > Unclassified | place... | reverse complement strand
GAGCTCGGTGTGCCCGAGAGTCAATGGGTCAGCTCTGAGCCCTGGACCATGTCGTCCACCGACGAGCACAAGGAGTCCAAGTAGAACCGCACCTAACATACAGAGCCCGGATATCTAGAGCCTAGAACATGAGTTAGAGAGTCAACCGGCTACCCATGCTAGATTCGTTGTGCTCTTTCTAGTTACCTTTGTACCTCCAGTCATTATACTTGTCTTTCGTTGACGTGCTCCCCAGGATATATAGAATCCTGCATTGGCACTGTTATCTAGTCTCATAATACAACATTGTGCGTTGCGGTTGCATGCACGGTCCACATAGGGTCATCGTCTAATAACTGTAATTCTGCAATCTCACACGTTGGCCTTTCAGCAGTAGAGAAGCCACGGTGCAGCCAGTGGCACAAGATACATAAGAATGAAAATACGATCCGATACCCGCGAACCTGCACGAAGTGATGTACATCTTTTTCCAGTGTAGCGTGAATGTGTCTCCAGTGTGTTCTGCTCTATGATGCGTCTATCTATGAAATTCAAGAATGAGTGGCGAGTAAGTAAATGAAGCAATAAACAGAAAAGTCATCGATAATGGGGTACTTCCGCCCCGAACATCGAGCCAAACTATGACACGAAAAAAAATCCCAACAAAAAGACTTTAGCCTCGGTCATGGATGCCCCCTGGCAAAAGAAGAGATGGGACCAGTCATCATCGTCACGGAGCCACACCCGAAGGCGCAGAGCGCAAAGGAAGAAGGGGGTCGAGGATTCGAGAAGCTGGACGCGTCGTCATCGTCGCCATGGACGCGAGATCGGACTCGCTCCGCGAGCGCTGCGTAGCGGCGGCGGACTCCTCGTAGCTCGGCAAGCCCTGCAGCGTCTCGAGCGGCGTCACGCCGCCCAAGAACCCACGCGAGGCGATGCCATAGTCCGGCACCTCCGTGAACGCGCGGTGCAGCAGCGAATGCGACGTCACGGGCACCGTGCGTGGCAGCGCCGCGGCCGCCGCGGTGCCGGACGCAGAGGGGCCGCTTGTCGCCGTCGCCGTCATCGTCGTTGTCCCGGTGTGTCCGTGTCCGTGTCCGTGTCCGTTCCCGTGGGCCTGTCGCGGGTGGGAGTGCGGGTGCGGGTGTGAGTGTGAGTGGGGGGAGAGAGGCGGGGGTGTGGGTATGTGGGTATGGTGCCGCGGGAGGGCGAAGGAGGATGTCAGGGAGGTGAGCGGTTTCATCGTGGTGTGGAAGAGACCGTGCAGGTTTCGGCTCGCTGCGTTGTTCTCGTGTAGGTACGTAGACGGGGTCGCGTCAGGACTGTGAGTCCCTGTCCCAGACGACGACCGACGCGAGTGCAGTTGGTGCGACGACTCGCGCTCGCGGTCTGGGCTCGGCGGACGCGACTGCGCGCGCGACGGGGCCTGGCTGGCTCTCCTGCTGACGGGCCTGCTGGGTGGTGCCGATTCGGGAGGGCTCGCCATCGTCTCGATAGGTGGGGGAACGCGTTCCGAAAGGGAGAGGAGTAGTTCCGAGTTGACGTGCTCGAGGTCAGAGTCGCCGTGGCCCGTGGGACGGGACACGTAGTGCGCCTCTATAGGCGTGTGGGTTCCCGACGTGACCCCGCTGCTCTGTCGCCCGTCTTGGTCCGAGTCGAGTTGCACTGGACTGATGCCCTGGTGTATCCACGGATTCGTGACGCGCAGGACGGCCTGGTCGGGCAGGTACATGTTCGCGATTCGGTCGCGGATGTGCGATGGGTAGCTCGGGAGCTCCAGATCGGCGTTGTGCTCTTCTGGAGGTTCGGGTCCACCAAGGAGCAGCCGTCGCGTGTGCTCCGTCGCAGATTTTGCTTCGTCCAGGAGGCGATAGTCGAGGATGTGGAGAGGTAGGGAACAACGCAACTCCGAGGCGTGTCCGTCAGGATTGCTGATATTGATACTCCAGCGTATACGGTGGGTTGTGATGACGGGTTCCAGGGAGTGCGTGGGCGTCGTGCAGAGCGGAAGAGAAATCTTGAGTTTGGTGGCGACATCCCCTTCTGACAACTCGAAATCGGTCGGAATTATGTGGGACTCGCTGCCATGTTCAAGGTTGGGGGAGGAGGACCGTCTTGAAGCGGAAGGCTCATCCCCAGCACTTTGAGGAACTGGAGGGTCGCTGAGGGAACCCGAACCCAACGTAGGTAAGAAGAACAGGCCGTGTCCTGAGGGGGGAGGGGGGTGCCGAGGGTGGTCGGTGCTGCACGGAGGTGTAGATGTACCTGGGGGGACAGGGCCAGAAAGCAAACCACGGCCGCCGGTATGATGGGACGAACCCGAGCGCGAGCGGTGATCTTGATGTTCTACCCACACCGCCTGGCCGTTGCGGAATTCATGCCTCGCTGTGATCACAGCCTTTGTCGATTCCTGCCAGCCTGAGCGACTATAGACCTTGGTTGTCTCGTTGAGCGTCGTGACGACGCTCAGGACCCGAACTCCCTTGGCCAGAGGAGAAAATTTGACAACTGTGGTGAGGTCATCGCCCGCAGCCCACGCTTTATGCGGGACCATGATAAAGTACATGATCTTGTCGGGCCATGTGTTCTCAATCTCGAGCGACTGCTGGTATTCGAATACCTCTGGGGAAAGGGACCGCAATAGTGTGATCGTTCGTTGCGTCTGTAGATTGAGGGCAAAGCCCGGGCGCGTTGCGACGGCGCGAAGCTTGTAAGCGATGGATGCCCCGCCATGCACGCTTGTATAGAGGGTAGAAGGGAGAGAACCGCCAAGGTTGAGCTGGAAGGGAAATAAATGTCGACCAGCCTTGAGGGTGTGGCTGTGCTTCTTCTCTCCTTCAAGGAAGGACCATTCGTGATTACATACGATGTAGGTCCTCGCCGAGTTACTGAAACTGACCCTATAGATAGAGTGGTCTGTCAGAACACAGCCAAGGCGACCTTTACGACATCGAGAACCAAAATACCCACATCTCATTCTCGACGGGGGGCAGCTTGGCTTTCCCGCGAAACTGCAGAGTGATCTGCTTGACCGGAGTCGACTCTGCCAGGTTGAGCGCGACTTGTCCAGAGAGCAGAGCAGGGGTCACTTCGGTCCCGGTGCCTCTGAGGGCAAGGACATCCGTGTCTAGGATGATTTCGATGTTGTGTCTGTCATCCTTCCTGCTGGTGGGCGCTGAATCCTGGGAGTCAGGGTGTTTCGTGTGAGGAGTAATGCTTTGCAGAGCGTTATGTAACGCGGATACAAGGAGATCGACATCGGCGCCTTGACGGGTGGAGCTGGCCGTGGCAGGAGTAAGACGTGAATCAGCACCACTACCAATCGACGCAATGCGGGCCAGGGGAAGGGCCATGACTGCTGGAGCAAGAGGACAGCGTTACTAGTCTGGTTGCTCTTTATATTTTAGAAAAACATACAGTCGGTAGTATGTACCCCCGGATCTAGATCTCCGAGGGGATGGATCCAGGACTGCGCCACCACAGTAACCTTTGTTACTCGTACATTTTCTCTCAATTCTACGCGTTATCGCGCGTTGCTTATTTTGTTATCGTATCGTTTGAATCAGTTGTGTCGAATATTGCGAACTTCCATACCATGCGTGTAAATAGCAACGAGTCGCGTCATTGATACATTCTTATCTCTTGTCGCCACAAACAATCAGCCAGATTTTTTGGTTTGGTGGTACATTGTCTCGGCTTGGAGGCCCCAAAGGAACTCCATTTGGAGTCAGAGTCACCCTCAAAATTTTCACCTGCTGTCAGCACCCGGGCTCGTAGGCACATCTTACAACACGTCCGAATCTTCATCCTTACGGAGAATGTCTCAGACGACGCACATTGCGGCGATGTCCTGATGCAACTGGTCTGAAAAATTATGTTATCCATACTAGACCTTACTATGTACCCGTGAGCTAACGCAACGGCGGGAATGCCATCCCTTGTAGGGGCTTGGTTATCATGCTTTGTACAACGCATCTAAGAATTCAGAGACAATAGTCCCAACCATCTGCGGGCCAATAGCACTTGAGTTGCCTAGACCTGGATCCAGACCGACAATATCATCAGCCTTTCGCAAAGGGCAGAAGAATGGAAGATAACGGGAGAAAGAGCGCGATCGGCGACCACGGAGAGGTGAGAGGAGCCGAGGCCTCAGGCCGAAGTCGGTAAGGTAAATGACTCATTTGCTGAACGCACCGTACAAAGAGACCATAGTCCCCTTTCCAGCTGGGCTTCCTTTCGCATCCCAAACTGCGTCTTTTAGGTCTCGGATGAATTCGTCCACCGTCGACACCGTTAGTCGCTGCAACTTCGCATCAGATTCCGTTGCGAACCCTGATAACACGTGCATACCGTGCAAGCGATATGGAGACCCGGCGGATTTTGCAGCGCATTGAGGTGCCAACCCTTCTTTGACATGTTGTCCCCAACTTGCAGAATGTTTAAATCTGGTGTGCGAGAGCCGAACGCTACCACAGAAGCCTGTGGGTTACCCAGAATAAGCAACTCGGGAAAAGAATTTTGAATGGCTTGTTTAATGGTTCTCGCCGCTCCGATAATGTCTCGGCAAGATGAGATGTACCCGCTAAGAGCAACGTGAGATCGTTTTACAGGATCGATGCTCGACGACATACTCTTCACCGATATAATGCATCGCTGCCCAGGTTCCTGCGATCAGTGCCCCGGAACTACATGGAAAATCAGATGTGATAAATGTGGCCATGCACATCGCCTACCGAGAGCCAGCAAGTCCGGGGCTGGCGTAAACACCGCCTGTGACGGGCCATATCAGCGTTGCCCAAAAGAAAATGGGGTCAAGATAATTTACCTGCCCACTCTGGATTTACGTAGTACTGGTATTGTCGGAGCTCAGCCGAGCGATACATGATAACAGATGAGCCCTACGGCACATGAGATGTCGATCTTCAACTTCGGCACTGTCCGTAGAATGCGAAGCATGCTTACCTTGGGAGCGAATCCATACTATCTCATGGTCGATCAGCTTATCGTTGCTCTGGAAACAAAAACCGACCTTGTGGGTATCGCAACTAATGGCTGTGACACCTTCCACCCTGAAGTCGAACGGCTCAGACGGAAACCCAGCCTTCTCCAGGAAAGGCAAAATGAAGCTCCCTAAACAACAGTCCACATGAAGGCCAATGTGGTATTTTTTGGCGAGTTTTCCGAGGCCAACGATATCATCCTGGCAGCCATCGGGGAAGTTGATAGCAGAACCCACGATCTGAAAAATCCTCGTAAGCTTGAAACACCAGGCGAAAAGTAGCGTGACGTGGACCATGATGGTGTTCGAGTTGCTAAAGAAGGATTTAGTACTATTGGATCATCAAAATAGAGAATGCTTACATGGCACGGCGAACACGTTTCAAGTCGACTTGGCGCGTCTCGAAATTTACAGGAATCGAATGGAGTTTGACATTAAAGTACGCCGCCGCCTTATCAAACGCAGCGTGCGCCGATGCTGGGACAACCCTGTGGGCAACCAACCAGCATTTTCAACGTGTATGCGAGATGGAATTGGACCGAAGCATACATTTCGGGCTCTGAAATTCCCTTCACAGCGCGTGCCCAGTCACGGTGCGTCTTAACAGACACGAGAATGGACTCAGTCCCTCCGGATGTCGTCGCACCTGCGCCGGTGGGGTTGTTGTACATTCGCAGACACATGGCTACAACCTCTGCTTCCATTTTCCTAATCGCGGGGAAGACATCTGGATGCAATGGGTTGGAGACACAGTATCGCTGAAACGCTGCAACGATGACTCTTTCCATGTCATCACCACCATCTACGGAGCTCAGTCTCAACGGGAGTTGATCGGGGGGAGAAAGTATGGATGCGTACGATACACTGCGCCGGATAGCTTTCCTTCCCTGTAATCTGTTTGCGAAGGTGCCTCCTTGTCCATTTGTTCCATCGCTTCGAGTATCCATTCCAGGGTCTGACCCTTCCTTGGAATAGAGAGGTGGCGTTCCACGTCTTTTCCCTGTGGTATAAGTTTCCGCTCGATCTCGGCTCTAGCGGCGCCCATTTCCGTATCAATCCTCTTGCGTAAGGATGGCAGCGTGATGACGAGGCGAAGGGTTCTCTGGTGCGAAGAAGAGTACTTCAATGGAGGAATGGACGAGATGAAAGTTATGAGAACCTGAACTATCAATGTGTAGAAGTCCCTGAATGATTGGAAAATCCCCCTCGCTCGGACGTGTCGCCAGAGTTTCAGTGCGCGTCTGGCGATGAAGTATACAAAGAAACAGTTCTTCGCCGTGTCCAGGGTGAGATTGTGCCGGAAAACCTCGCTGACATCTATGATACGCGGCATGGAAAGAGTGGACATGGCCGTCTTGATGCTGGATGCTGCGGAGAGTGCCAGGCGCAGGAGAAATGACACCGACAAACGAGGGCGCCATGGTTATAGACGCGCCTCCAAACCTCTCAGGCACCACCGCGGTTGACATCCGGCCCGCATTTCGCGCCAAAGCCCCAACCTCTCTTTTTTTTTTTTTTTGGAAAGCGCTTTATTCACAGTAACTTATTTACTTTCTAGACTAACTACTGTAACTAATGTCAAATAGGGAGATTTACCATCAGCCCTACTTGACGCGCTGGAGCCGGGCCGGAGCCTGGGGTGCCCCAACCTCTCTTCCGATGGTACTTCCGACGGGGTACCTTCCAACGGCCCGAACCTGTCTAGAAACTCTCGCCCTGCCCAGCCCACGGAAGCCCCGTAAAGCGAACGTTGTATGCGTCAATGATCGGCATGCTCTGTTAGATGCTCGTGGTGACCCAGTGGCGCCACACTGTCGGGGGGACACTGGACAGGCTTCAAGCGGGTGGGGGCCCTGGTGGTAAATTTCGCACCCATCACCACTGGCATGCCGGGTAAAAACCAGCAGGCTTTTCATCTACTTCAGGCTCGACCGCTGCGAAGTTGGGGGCCTGCGAGACCTCAATTCCGAATCACGCTGGTAGCAGCACTCTGAGGAGGGCCAGTGGAGGGCCGAGGACATCCATGCTGTGCATTTGTCACGTCCAGTTGCGGTCAGTCGCAAATTGCCCTGCGTCCACGTTCAGGCGTCTAAATCCAATTTCATTGTGAACCACCGCGTCGACCGGTCCTTGTACTCATTTTCATGGACATGAGCTCGGCTGAGGCTCGAGACCACCTTCGACAAGCTATCGAAGATGAAATAAAGGCATTGGAAGAGCATACCTATGCGTCCAAACGCCGTCGTAATGCCCTCGTCCCTATCTCACAGCTGCCCCCCGAGACCCTTTCCATGATATTCTCATTCTTGTTTCCCCCCCTACTAGTATGTGACGGAAAAGCCCGTTATCTACCATTGCTACGCGTCACCCATGTCTGCCATCAATGGCGTGAAATCGCACTCAACTACTCCTACCTCTGGAATTGTATCAACCCTACCATGCTTTCGCCGGCTGCCATCGCAGAGATGCTTGTTCGGGCCAAGACGGCGCCTTTACATTTCGAGGCCAGGATTACCTATCGGAACGACGAAAAGTTGGACGTTTGCGAGAGGGAACTTGAGGCTCATATCTCCCGTATCCGCCACCTCGGCCTTTCTGGACGATTCCAGACTGTGCTTGGACGACTCGTATCACCTGCTCCTTCCCTGGAATCCCTCACCTTGTTGGATATATCCCCACGTTCATTCATCCCTGACTCCCTTTTCAATGGCACCTTCCCAAAACTCACAAGTCTTAGGCTGAAATGCTGCGACATCAGCTGGAAGTCACCTCTCCTCAAGGGCCTCCGAACCCTTCAGATACTGAGGCCCTCAGCAAGGTCAAGGCCTACGCTCGAAGATTGGTTGGATGCCTTGAACGAAATGCCTCAACTTGAGACGCTTAACCTTTATTCCTCCTCCCCAGTCGTTCCCGTCGACGACCCATTCGTTCCCAAGCCCCGGCACACGGTTACACTTCCCTACCTCACTCGATTCAAGATCACCTCTTCTGCGAAGAGTTGTGCGCTCGCACTCGCTCACCTCGTGTTGCCTGCTCTCACTTCACTGCACGTGTCTGCCGAGTCTCAGGACGAGAAAGCCGATGACATACGACTAGTTATCCCATATGTTACTCGAAATGCCCATGGGCCACAGGACATGGCACCACTTCAGAGCATACTATTCAATGGGACGAAAAGGCGCGCCGAAATCATCGCATGGACCGTACCCGATGCCGACGTCGAGGTCCAAGATCCGATCACCCTGCTCGGCGCGGCGGTCTCTGCGCGCGTTGTTTTCTCTGCCACGAGTGACATCTCGTGGCGCGACGACACAGACACTGAAGTTTTCGATGCCATGTTGACACACCTACCCCTGAATGCCATTTCTACTCTTTCCGTGCATGACAGTACACGGCTTAGCGAGAAGTTCTGGCTCCATCACGCGCCGAGGTTGGATACGCTCAAGCAGGCACGCCTGGCTCCCACTGCAGTCAGGGCATTTAGAGAGATGCTAGAGTTAGATGCTCCGCCCAGTCTTCCACCACGACTCCCACAGTTGACAAAGCTTGCCCTTGTCGGCTTTCCGTTGACTGCGCTGAAGGCGTACCATCTGCGAGATATGCTCGTGAAACGCGCGGAACAGGGAGCTCCTTTTGAGGTCCTCGATTTACGCACATGCGTTGCGGCCGAGCGCGCAATTCAATTGCTCGCAGAGATCGTGGACAACGTGCAGGGCCCCGTAGAAGTGCTAAAGAGAGGAGACCCAGCGTTTTTTAACTGGAAGGGAGGAGTTGGATTTTTTGACAAGGATGATAACGAGGATGGATATCCCGAAGGGTACGATTCTTGGTATGGCAGTATAAAATGGAACAAGGATTCGTCTGCTGACCGCGAGTCCGGCTGGGTGCCTCATTCCCCCTGCTCGCCTGGATGGTCACCCCCTTCGCCTGTATACTACCCCACATCGCCTGTATTCCCCGCCCTCTCGCCTGTATGGACAGTATGGCCCCACTCCTCGCCTGATTACTCCCCCACCTCGCCTATACCGTGACAGTTGGTCTTAACCCATAACCGCATAACCCCTTATTTATACCTTACACCTTATACGCCGTTGTGCACTCTATCCACCGACTCGGCGATGGGAATTTTCAACCCATACTCCATAGGTGCGTCATAACTCATGCCCACCTCCCTGCAAGCAAAATCCACCACCAGCGGCCAGTAATGGCATTTATGTGAGCACCGGAAGTAATTTTTTGTCCTGATTCCCTGCCTCAAACCTCCTATTTTTCTGAAGAGAAGCCCAAAAGAAAACGGGGATTTGGGACACGAGTCGAATGACTGTCAACACAGAGGTAGTCAACCTTACCGATACGCATGCAGCCAAAGTCACTACTATTGAGGGAAAAAAAACCAGGAGAGGGGGGTTGCAAGTTGTCTTTGTCTCTGTGTCAGTGCAGTGCATCTGCCTGCAGAGGACACATTTACATCTAATTATAAGGATTGTATGCCCCTTCTTCAAGTTGTTCTGCACCTGCGGGTCAGCGGATGGGTTTCTCCCTGGCCTGAGTTGCCAGCGTTGCGTTATGCCCGATTTATGAGCAGGCAAGTGTTGTCGGTATGCGTGGAGCAACTCGCGGGGCATTGGGGGGTTGGGTTGATTCGTGCGTGAGGTAATTGGGTAGTGGTGGTGGGTATGAGATGGCGGCCATGCGATCGTTGGTCCTGGTGCTAATCCTCATCGTCCCAGTTGACCCACCCCCCTTTATCAGACCCCTCAATAACCCATCCGCAACTAACCCCGCCACCGAGGGCTACTATGGTAGCATGAGTTTGACCTGTATTCTCGTTCTCACCCACGGGCCCCTCCCGAGCTCTCCCCCGTGTTCCGGGTCATAATCCAACTGATCATTGTGTCTATTTATCGATAGTTGTAGCACACGCACGCGCCACTCCATTGTGACTGAAAGATACGCATTATATTTGCTTATTTTGAATTCCCTTCAAAAGTGGTGATTTGCAACGAGTCATGCTCAGGCTCGTGCGGGTCACGGGTAAGGGTATTCAGTGCACGTGAATATGCGACCCAGTCGGCCTCGCCTTTCGCGTTGAACCAGCATGCGCATGGTATACTTTTCAGGGCTGTGACTCACTCTCAATATCTGACAAATTTACCCAGCTATCACAAGAGGAGGAAGCCGATGATGGCAAAGAAGTGACATGGGGTACACGAGATCATCCTTATCAACACGGTCGTCTTTTAATTGTTCCTCATACAGAGGATCAGCAACGCATCAACACATTCTCGAAGCTCAACACCCGGGTGCGCTCACTGTCTGAGAAAATGGATCATCTAAAAGTGAGTAATCATATTTCGGTGTTTTTTTTTTCCAGTCCGTTCTTACGTGAGATTTGATTTTGCAGCAAGAAAAGGAAGCTCTGGATGATCTTTCTATGGAGCTAGAACTTGCTGACGAGGACCAGCCTGTTCTGTATGTCCGAACACATCTATGAAAACGGCCTCATGTCGTCTGATTCCCATCAACAGCTACAAGGTTGGCGAGGCCTTCATTCACCTTCCATATCACCGCGCGGTGAAACGCTTGGAAAGTGATCAAGCTCAGATCGACGGGGAGATCGCAAAACTGACGGGGGTTGTTGACCAATGCGAACGCGACATGAAAGCACTCAAAGTTGCCTTGTATGCGAGGTTTGGCAACGCGATCAACCTCGATGAATGAATGATTGGCCAGCCACTCGCTCCTACCATAACTGACCTCCATCTGCGCAGCTCTTACGAGGGGCATCTTTGTTCGCCCGCCGAATTCTGATCCGTCGTTTCGATTACCCTGACCCTACTCTTTCCCTGTAGTCATTTCTACTTGGTATTTACCGCTATCGTGTTCGCAGAAACACTTGTGATTTTGCGGGAACCGAACTACTGCTGAGAACTTTCGATTTCAGAACGTATCAGTAATGCCGCGCCCTGTCGTTGTCAGAGCCGCTTCCTTTCACCGTCTTGGTCTTCTTCGAGAATTGGTCTCACTTCCATTCCCTTGATCAATCTGGCTTGTGTACGCGTTTCGTCACGATCATCACATGGAACCCATCATAGTTGCTTTAAATTTGTTTTCTTGCTTCTTACTCCTTACAAATTCTACACGTGGTGGCACTAAAAGGCCAGGCGTACTCTCGGCGGCGCGATGTGCACCCTGTGGCGCAACGTGTTGCTTTCAATCGTGTGTGTCCCTGCCCCGAACGTCTATGTGGCTGACATTTTAGAAGATGATGTCACTTCATGCGTCCCCAAATGAGCGTGTGTGCTGCCTTGGCAATGGTGTGGAAAGTGCACAAAGGCTCTCTTGGCACTTTCCCCTCGCATCACTCATAGGGTAAAGCTGTCGTTGACACACCAGCCATGCGATGTATGTACAAGTTGGAAGAAATCCCGCTGCTTCCAGATTTCTACCATCAGAGGTGAACGGTGCTTCTCTGGAACTATTTCATAGCAACATAAAGTTGTGTAGGGCGTTGCATGATTATGGCAACTTTGCCTAGCCGTTAACACGAACCGAGATGCAGCACCCCTGGATCGGAGAGTGACTCACGCAGGACAATAAAACACCTAGTCAGGGTCCCCCTGTAGCTAAGTTTGGGGACGGACTTCGGCTGAGGCATCAGCGTGAGTTGGCATGCCGTCACCACGATCTTTAGGGAGAGGATGTGCCCACGGGTCTCAGCGGGCTGCTGGATTCATGTCACACGTCCTCCATGCAAGTGCCTTAAAAGCTCCCATATCACCATGTTTAGAGTACACGATCGGGCAGCATAAAATAGTGGAAAGAGGAATTGGTAAACGATTAGGTTGCGCGGTAGAGCAAGGCTGTCAAGACTTGGTCCAATTTGGAATAGATTGGCCCCATTGGTAATTTGGTTGACGGCACCCACACAGTAACCAAGTGTCGTTAGGATTGAGTTTTGGTGAAGTGATTAAGATTTCCGTCAGATTTTAGTTCTAGTTCCCACTTCTACTACGTGTTCATGACAGGAGAATGTTGGATTCTTTAGAAGACCGGGGTCAACAAGAGCTCGATGTGGCTTTATTGTCTGTCGTACTTAGTCCTTTACTGACATGGGTGGCGCACTGCCAGTCAATACACTGGGAAGAGGCTGGCTTCCTACCCCAGAAAGTAGGGCAATGGCACCAACGACGATTAAAATGAGCGTGATCACTGTCCCGGTGATCAACACGAACGGCCTAACCACCCGGGTAAGAGTCAGTCAACAGCTAGCCTAGACAGCCCGATGCATACTTACCCACTCACGTCCTTTCGTTCGCACTTGCTGCCCGCCCAATACTGCGTCTGACCGTTCGAATCTTTCGTGGCTTCACAAGCACAAACGAAGCAGGTCCGCCCAGCTTTGTTCGCCTCTACGCACGCACCGTGGCCAGAGCACGAGTCCGTCGAGTTGGAGCATGCTTCCTCAGAGGTGAAGCACAGCGTGTCCGAACCAATAGGTGGAACCGGCAATGGTGACGGGAGGGGAGACTGATCCTGTCGCTTCTCCATGCCCGCGTGAGTTTTCGGGTAAGCAAGGATCACCATGTTGAGGTGTGGCTTGGTGAGCGCGCTGCGCAGTGCTGCGGCGAGTGAGGCTGCGGCCGTGGCGTACTGCTCGCTTTCACGACCGTACGCGTCCGCGATGGTGCGGAGCCCCGTGATGCGGAATGCGCCGAAGCGGTCTAGCGAGAGGTCGTCGGACTCGAGGAACGTCACGAGGGCGGAGAGTTCGGAGACGAAGGTCTCCGTCACGGGCGAGACGTTCATGATATCCAGGAGCGGAAAGTAGGTGTGTTTCGAGCCTTTTGAGACGTCGAATACATAGGAGAACGCGTGGGAAGCGCGCTGTAGGCTTGTTTGTATTATTCTTGAGAAGGTGGAAGCGGGGCTTGGGCTCGAAAGTGAGAGGGGGGTCGTTAGGTCCTCCACCGGAATAGTATCTACAAAAAGTGCGAACGTCAGATCGCAACTTGGTCTATCCTTCAATCCAACTTACATTCTGCGTCGCCATCATCAATACCAACGAGAAGACTGCTGCAGGCACCTTTCCCGACGAAGGAGGATTGGTCGAGAGCACCCGCATAGATGTCTTGCAGGGGCTCAAACCGGTCAAGGTGAAGGTGCTGTGCTACAAGGGCACTAACAAGGGAATCTGGCAACGACCCAAAGGCGGCGATGGGTGGATGTGAGTAGATTTGAGCTGAATACGCGAGCCCGAAAAAGCTAAGGAGAACAAGTGTCGTGCGCATCGTGACCGTCTGAGGTGAGTTGGCGCTCGCAGCACTCTCTCACATTTGGTGAGAGCACGTGCGCAGTTGCTTACACTTACACTGGTTACTGTACGCACTCTAGAACTTCACGCGGGGTAAATGTATCATAGTAATGACATTATTATGGAGTCAAGGTATTGGCATAGTGTACAGCACCGTTCATGCGACAAAAAGAAAAGAATCATAGGTATTATGAGGGTGGATGTAGCCAACACGGTTCAACCACGACGACCGAGACTACGAACACTCTTGCGAACCTTCTTGGCTTCGGCTCGTTTCATCTTTGCTTTCTTCGCCCTGTCAAACCTGTTAGAAAATCTGTATTTCTGGGAGTCGGGGAAAGCCGCACTCGTCAAATGCTTCACGCTCCAGCCTCGTGACATGATCTTTCGCCTCAACGGCTGCCGAGCGAGACGCGTTCAAAGCCGCGTCCACACTTCGCTCGGCAGCCTCGGCCTCTGCGACTTTTGAACGGGTATTCAAGAGGGTTCGGTCGCGGGACAGAATGTCCTTGCGGTCGGACGGTGAAGGGCGGCGTCGACCGAAAAGATCGCGCGATCTTCTTTCCGGTTGGCCCTCATTAGACCCCGGACTGCCGCTGCGGGACGAATCCTGAGACTGGGACAAATTTGAGCCAGAACGGTGTTCGGCATGTCCCGGAGAACGCGACCTGTGAGAGGTTATCCCGCGGCTGCTACTGGGCGGGGTCACTGGTGGCGCAGTCGACAATGCGCGGTTGCGATGGGAAGAGAACAGTGAGAACAGTGGCATTTTCTTGGTGCGATTAAAGGGTGACGAAATGACGTGTCAGAGAGTCCACCCGGATCGCTTTTTGAAAAACCATATTTATATGCAACAGCCCGAGGAAGGTACGAAGGTGACCGATGCCATCAGTGGTATCCGTTGACGTCAGTTCAGTTGGAGCATGGAGCAAGCGGAGCTGCGAGCAGGTGGTGAACTGAACAACAAGGTGCAATACCTAAGTGTGAGGTATTGGTCCGTGCGTGGGAACTTGACTGAGTCTTGGCGGAGTTTGAATGAGCGGCCTTTCCTGAGGGCACATCTTCTATAAAAGCTTTCCTCACCCCCCCTCATCAACCCGGACGTCGCCGCCGTAGTGCTCGTCCTATCCAGCGCCGTTTTCTGGTCCGAAAATGTCTAATAAAATAGTGGTGAGCCAGTCAATGCCATTTGCGCTTGACTAGTACAAAGGATGACACCCATTCTCTGTCAATGAGCCCGCCATCTATCGCTCCGTCATAGATGAGGTTATCCTCTCGATTAAAAGTGACTTTGACGAGTACGGTGTCAGCGAGGACGTTCTAGCTGAACTCCAGAGAGTAGGTCGTCTTGCCTTGCTCTTGTTGACCGTTCTATGGTGCGCTTCTCACCGCGCTCACCTTGCTTGCTGCAGAAATGGGAGAGCAAGGTGATAGCATCCCACGTCGCCGAGTTCGAGCCCCCGCCTGCACAACCACCTCAATATCCTCCGCATCCCATGCACGTCATGCCGCAGCATTATTCCCCTAACCACCACTTTGTACCACAACCACCTCCGACAGCGGCGAACCTGATCAAAAAGGAGCCTGCTGACAGCCGATCCATCATGAGTCAATATATGCCGCCCATGGGCAGTCCGCAGATTCCCATGCTGCGACCTCCACCAAATTCGCTGTTGACCTTCCCGGCTGGTCCGAGTCGGCCAACAGTACCGGTTGCATCACCGGCACCAGCCGCCCATCCTCCCTCGGCATCGCAACCTGCGAAAGCGTCGCAGCCACCGTCTCAGCCACAATCCCAGGCTCAGTCTCAATCACAACCCCAGACAGCGCGGATTCCGCAGGTCGATGGACCCTCGTCGTCCAGTTCAGACTCGTCGTCGCCACCTCCGCAGCAGTATGCACCCCACTCGTCGCACCCATCTCTGCCGCAGCCTACGCAAAGCTCTACTGTTAGTGCCGACGACGAGGCCATCAACAGTGAGTTGGATGACTCTGACTCTGAAGGTGAGGAGGACCCGGATGAGGGTCCAGGCGTGAGCGACATCGTGTTTTGCACCTACGACAAGGTACCTGGCGTTGTTTCACGTGTGAAATGTTTGTTCTAATCTCGATTCCAGGTTGCTCGGGTTAAGAACAAGTGGAAGTGCATTTTGAAGGACGGCATGATCCACATCAATGGCAAGGATTACCTTTTCGCAAAGTGTACAGGGTCAGTTCTACTCCTCGATTACAGCGATCATTCATTCAGCTCTGACATTTTGCTCCAGGGAATTTGAGTGGTGACGGAATTCTATCGTTCTTGCTACCTATCCACGTGTCCTTTCTTTGTTGGTCAATCGTTCTTCCTGTTCTGTGCTTCCTCGGTCCCTGTGCATCCTCATATACATTGAACTATTATTACTCTTAATATTCACTTCTCGAGCAGCGAAGGTGACGCATTTTTACTAACGCTTTCGTTTTCCATCTTTGAGTCATTGAATCCATGCTCTCTGAATGTGGTCCGCGGGTTTATTGAATGTTTGCATGTGATAACGTAAACATACAACCCTTTTGCACCCCACATGAGATGGCATCCTAAGCTACGAGGAGCCAACACACACAGGTCAATGTGTTGTGTACATGCAGGGAAGCATCCACTAGTCTAGATATATGTATACAGATGTGGACGTCCTAAGTTGTCACAATACAGCGCATCTTCCAGGATGAAACACGTAAAGTGCTGCTTCTCAAACAGGTCGCGAGAGTCTTTGTACGACACGGTCATCCAAAGGGTCCCGTCTGTAAGGATGGAAGCGCTTGAGAGATTCCAACGATGCAAGGGCCATCGAGTCGATTGTGCCGTCGGACTCACGAATACCGTGAACAGGGACGGACTCGTACTTGCCATCCCCATCTGTCGGAAGAACTACGGAGAGCCGGTCTGGGGAGAAGACTGGAGTACGGAGAGCGACTGGACCAGGAGCTGGTGAGTCGCTCTCTGAGGACGACTGCGATTGGGAAGACGCAGAGAACTGGCTGTGCGCATGGGAAAGGGCGGGGGAAACGGTCCGATAGTGTAATAACGACTGTGGTGAAGTTTGGAAGCCTGATCCATAGACATATAGTTGTGATTGGGCGGGAGAATGATGGAATGTTGGTTCCCCGTTCTGTGAGTTGACAAGCACGGGATAAGGATATGGGGATTGACAAGCATGGTCCGGAACAAATGGGGGTGGTGGTGGTGGTGGTGGTGCCGGCCAGTTGTACCCTCCAAACGACGACACAGGAGACTGCATATGAGGGGAAGGTGGTACATGGTAATTCTCGGGATGTTGTGGTGAGGCGTATGGCTCTCCGGTGTATATGCGCGTGTATGCATCGTGTTGTTGGGTGGGAGGGGCCGCCGAGTTCGGTGATAATCCTGAATAAGGTGGCTGGTTAGTGAAGAGATCTGGTTGGGAGTACGTGTTTGCATTTGGTGGTAAGCCCTGATTTTGTTGAGGTGCGGCCGATTGTGTGGGGACTTGTGGAGGAGGGTGGCTCGCGGTCGAGCTAGGACCGGCGACGGAGGCGATCTGCCTCCCTGCCTTACCAGAAGAACTCGCCGTGGGGGACAGGGAAGGAGGAGCATCTGGCGCATTGGCAGCAGTGTTAGTTCGTGAAGACCTTGTTTTCGTCCTGCGAGAGCTCTTGAATAGGCCCTCAGGTACGACGAGATCTTTCAGGACAGGAATGTCATCCACAGTGCCGAGGCTGTCGACAGTGGCCTGTGTGAAATATGCGGCTAAAAATCGTGAGATACGGATGGGCGAAGGAGAAGAAAGTGATGCACTTAGGTGCCATTTGCGCTTGTTGTTCTCGTTCTCGTTCAAATAGACCGAGTAAGTCTGCTTCACGTACGGGTCCCAATCGCGCGGAGGCTGTCCGTCACTTTGGAGAATGGCTGATGGATTGAACCGTGTTTTCGATCCAACAAGAGCAAGAGCGACTAACCTGGCTCTCTCTCCGTTCTTGTTCTTGGGAGGCTCCCACTTCTCGTAGTAAAATAGGAATTCCTAAGAGATCGGTGAGCGACTGGATGCAGCGATGCGACAGATATGATGCACGTACGTCTCGGACACGCGAAGCAGACCAGTGACGGCCTTCTGTGAAACGCTCGATACCGATTCCGGTGATTGCATGAGGACCTCTGTCTTCCCATGCATAGCAGTAGCCAGAAGACAATGCTTCGCGTTCCTTGGCATCGAGACGTCTGGTGATCATTGGCAGTAGGCCGAGATAGACGGCATAAAATATTTTGTGCACGTCTGCGGTGCTTCTGATGCGAACGTTTGTACAGGAAGGGACCTGCATCGTCAGTGAATGTGTCGTGGCGGGACGAGGGAAGGGAAAGGAACGCGCTCACTGTCGAGGGAATTATAAATAATGCCTGTTCTGTGCAATTTGAATCCGAGCAACTGGGGTTCAATCCCCGCCGTAAAGTTATCCATTAATTCTAACCATTTATCACTCCCTGAGCCAGACATTCGGTGCCTTTGAGCCTGCATATCGAGATTTCCAACTCTTTTAGATCCGTTGCCAACAACTCACCCTCTTCGCGTTCTGCTCTCTCACTTGTACCATGTGCCCACCGACCTGACCCGCGGTTGACCCACCCAATTCCTTCCCCTCTCTACTGCGCATCCAATCATCGTCACATCACCGCGGCCACAACCAGACCCGTTCCCCGCAAAAATCCGATTTCTCTATTTCCGTGCAAAAGACGAATGAGTGAGGAGTAAGGGAGCGAGGCGAAAACAACGAGCCCAATCCACTCCACTACAGTACCTCGAATTTTTTAGATTATTACTTGATCGCTCCCCCCCATGTGTTGACACACGCTCTGTAAAGTTACTCCGCAGAACGTTTGGTCTTTTCCTTTTCTCTGATCCATTTTAACCACCCCCTGGCACATGGGTCCTCTGCCTCCAGAGCCGAGACCTGGTCAGATGCTGTCAGCCCACTGTCCCCGAGCCTCGGCACGTCCTCATATGACGCGCGCCACCATCACCCACAAGTGAGGGACCTTCTTCCGGACCTTTCCGCCACAGCTCACGAGACTCGGCCGGATCCTCGGTTCCTCACCCCAGTGCTTACCTGAGCCTCCAACCGAATCTGTCGCGCGGCAGTCTTGGATTTACCCCTTTCGATCGATGCCGGGTGTGTGGCCCGAGTCTAAACTTTCTTCATCCACTCCTGTCGCCCATGTCTCGCCTGTTTCCCCGCAGTCGTCCCGAGCGCTCCAAATCCAATCCTGCATCCAATCTACATACTGTATAACCCTTCGTCTAAACGCCAGTCTAGATCCTGCCCTTGATTCAGGGTTATGGTTCTTACTTCATGAACAATGTGCACGTCTATTATTGAACTCCTGCGAGATCTCGTGGACGTGATCAAAACGCTGGCCTTCCAAAATAGGCATCGATAATTGCACCTTCCAAGCTCAAGCCGAAGATGCACACCCGACTCTGGACCAATTATGCGACCCACTTGGTGCCCCCGACGCGTTTCCAGCCGGAAATTGTTGCAACCGCGCGAATCCGGATTATCCCCTAACTAGCCAATGTTCACAGCGCTTCTTCTTCTCACCACGAAGGCGGCGCTTCGCATTGGCCGACGCTCGGTGTTAAAGCTCACGAACATTTTATCCCATGTAAAAAAAATGCGTAACTTTTCCGTCCAGTAGCAAAACATGGACAATATCCCCGAATGTTGACCCTGATCCCCACGATTGCGAGGGAAACATGAGGCGACAGTGGTGGGTCCCGGTCTAGCCCCGCTTCCCTCGAAGTTTGGTTTCGCCCCCGTTCGGATCCGTGTCTGTAGCAAGTCCTCTCGCGTGACTTCCTTCCTTCCTACATACACCTCTTCGCACTGTTCCGTCTCCGTCTGATCGAGGATGCGGCTACATGTGTTTGGGGGTCATTGGCAACCGGGATCGTCGCGCAAGTTGCCCCTTTCTCTATTCCTCCATCCTTTCCCCTCTTTAGCTCCGAAAGGCAAGCAAGGTGTTGATGCATGGTATCGGCCAAAACAAGTCCCATTGGCAGAAACCGATAAATCAGCTTCGTACGGCACCGATCCATCTTGTCATGGCCAGGTCCATTCCGCGGCCGCTGACGTCGTCGCTTGCTATATGCTGCGAGCGCCACCCAACGAGGCTATACTTTCTCACGGCGGCGCAGCGCAAGCGGGCCCATTAATTGTGGGATTGTGTATGTGTATGTGATCTGTGATAGTGGCAAAACAACGCTCTCGATCCGAGTACACACTAACACTCTCACGGGCGACTTTTTTCACACGTCAGTGGTGATGGCAATCGTCAACAAAGTTCTGTCATTCCGCCGAGTGGCTCATTCACTCGGTGCTTGGAAGCGGCAGGTTCGTCGGCCTCGGCCGCGAATTCCCTGCAATATGGGCGTAGGGGCGTGCAATTACGTGGTCTTAGACGTGGGTGCACACGAAAGTGCGTCTATAGCATATATGCATATATGCAAACCTTTTTTTTTTTCCACCGTACGTATCGACAGCGCAACGGCAAGGGATCGTCGTTGGCGTCTCCTTCGGCTACGTTACATTACAAGTCACTGTAGTAACGGGACGCTCGACTGTCATAACGCATAATTGATTGCGTCCGCCTCGGGAGGTAGCGAGCTGTTACCTGCTTCTTGGCGCCTGCGGGCGAGCGGGCGAGCGAACGCGGCCGCCAAAGTTGGCATTAATTGGCGATGCCATCGCGTTCGTCGGCGACTGAGTCGAGAACAAATGCGATCATTGCGATCATTATTGCCCCTCCACGCCACTTCGCTGCGCATGGGGTCACAACCGGCAGAAGTGAGTTACACACACCTTTTACGGGTACAAGTAAGGGTAGGTAGGTACGTGGGATGAGGGCATAGGCACGGCGGCCAGACATGATTATGTGGCGACCCAAAGTTCTTTCATTAAAAAAAAAAAAAAAAGAGGGTACTTTGTAGTTAAGGAGGAGACATGGAGGGGTGGGGGCCGGGGGGAGATGATGGTTGTTTGGGTCATTTGGGTCTAAAATGGTGCATTCCCCTCGTTCTCCTTTTGGGAGGATTGGGCGCGATGTTAGGAGCCGGTTTAAAGACGATGCGGTTGCGCAATTACAGTAAGGCAAGCCCAGCCCTGAACCTGAAATACTTGAATTCGTAGAGAGGGCTTGGCTTAGACACGTTTTGATAAACATATTCTATTTCGTTTGAATTTTTTTTTTTTCCCCTTGGGATCCCCAATTTTGAAATTTCTCGACGAGTTTTGGGCCCTGCTTACGACTTTAGTGCTGTGGGGCGCATCACGCGCAAGGGTCCAAGAGCCAAAAAAGAAAAATACCAAAAACGCAAAACATATTATTACGTTGTGCGCCATGTGACCCCCCATAATTTGACCCCCACCGTCAGCCATCGGTAATTTACGCGGAAGTAACCCCACGGAATCGGAATTAACTCACAATCACAAAACGAGCATGGGCCCTCCGCAGTGACATGTAGCGAGAATACGCGATCTATGTTCACACGAGACATATAGTCGAGAAAGGGGTGGGCATTGCAACAATCGGAAGCACTCAAGGGGTTTTATGATACATACTCGCTACACGGCTCTGCCAGGAAGAGATGTATAGTAAGAAAGCACATGGAGCGGATGTGGTCGTGAACAGAGTGTAGGAAGTCTTGAAAAGAAATTCTTCGCATCGAATAACACCAACAGCGACGTACAGAAAATTACCGGGGCAGCAGGATTGACAGAGAAACAGTACAGGTGTCCAGAAGAAATGTGTGCAGATGAGAAGGAAGAGCAATCGTTAGGGAGATGATGATCAAGAAACAGTAAAAGAACGCAGAGCACGATCATCGATGGGATGCCTCTTGGGTATATGAGTTGTTTCGAGAAATGCTAGAGGCGCAAGAACCTGTGCGCCGTCAGAGGTGCTTGAAAAGCGGCTACCCCCAAGTTTTCCATGTGTCGAGCCGTGGGGGGCCTTTGGCCATGCAGGGGGATCTAGAGGCGAGGGGTGATGTCCATTGGATGCCAGATAAGGTGCATATTTTGGGGAACGAGCTTGATGAGATGAGTACGGGCCAGCGTTCTCTGACGTATCCTTGGGGCGTCCTTTGACGCAACGCGCACTACGGAACTTCCCAGGAGGAACTTGAAGGCCGACAAGCTCCGGAAAGTCGTCTATGGTGTAGAGATTGTCGATGGTCTCTTGAGTAAAGTATGCGACTGCAGAGAGGACATCAAACGCTTGGAGGCGCCGATAAGAAATTCAAACGCACTAAGATGCCATTTTCTTCGCCCCCTGCCAGTAAGGTCTACATATACAGAGTACGTTTGTTTTATGAGACGCTCTCGAGGGCGTCCGTAGTATGAGCCAGGAGGGAGATGCAAGCTGAAACTGAAAAAAAGAGACAAGCGCTTCGTGATGCGTATAACTGGTAACAATGGGGAGATAACTCACGGCTGACCAATGACGTCGAGCTCCACGTCAAGCTCTCTCTCGCTGTAGAACAAAAATTCATCCCTGGAAGGCATGATCAGCGTTCTGGAAAAGTGACTACCAGGTGTTTCCAAATACCTGACGCGAGAAGGCCCCCATCGTATACCATCTGTCCATCGTTCAATGCCAAGCTAAAAAGAAAAAATGTCAATGGTTACAAGCAGTGGCGATAAAGATTGAAGGCGCACTCCAGTAGCTTCGGCGTCTGGGCCTCTCTCCTCCCAGACATAGACCGAGCCGGACCGAATACATCGCCTCTCTTCGCTATCTAACCTTCGTGATACTATGGGCAAGGCGCCCTTTGATACTGCGTAAAAAATGACGAGGGCGTCCGAGACTGATCGAACGCGGATGTCGGTGCAAGTTGGTCGTTGCATAAGATATGATATGTGAAAGAAGGGGTATCAGGAAAAAGAAACAAGAGTGGGATGGGAAGGAAAGAGGCGAAGAGATGAGGCGGTGGTGGGGGGAGATAATTACAAACCGGAGTGGAAGGTTTAAGTATATATTCCCAAGGGCGTTTACGGTAAGCGGGAAAAAGCGCTTGAGCGAAGCGAGCGTGATTGGATGGGGTATCGTTCCGGATAAGAGAGAGTTCCATGAATGTTGAATTGGCAGCCCCCAGACAGGAGAAATGACCAGTTGCCATTGGCGGAAAGAAAGGTGTCGTCTCTGGAAAGGTGCCATCATCATTTGCTTTTTCATTCGAGCTGTGAATCAAACTCTATACCTTTAATCAGCTTTCCGTCATGCGGCTATCCGACTATCCCGATCTTAGTATCCCACCTGCCCACCGTGTCCCTCCTTAATCATCATCATCCATCACCCACCCATCAACACGGAGAACACGGCTTAGTGTGCCACCAGTACATGCCGCAGCCGCAAATTCAGGGCCATTCCATCCATCATGGCTGGGAACAACCCCTGTTAAAAGCCGCAATATGATAGATCTAGCCGATGATGACGAGTCCCCCGATGCGGACGCCTTACTTTTCCACGTACTGTATTGTCTACCGATAAGTGTTCCTTCCCACCGCTTGAACGCCTCTCCCTACAGCTTCGGACATAATACACGGCCTTTCAATACTTCCGAGCAATCTTAGGAGGAAGGTCTCTAAACAAACAATTACGTCAACCTTGCTTCTCGACTCATGTCGGCCGACGAGACGAAGAAAAGTACTGTATCCGTGCAAGGAATGCGCATAATCGAAGCAACAGTCGGCTCTCGCCGCCCTTGGCATTGGCACCGCCAAGAAGAATCCTGTGTATCTTGTACTGTGCTCTGTTTTCTCTGTTTGTCCCTGTCGGCGCCACCGTGGAACACATTCATCGTCATATCGATGGCGTGTCCGCCCGTCGGAAGCGTTCACAAAATAATATAGATCGCATGTGTTGTGCCATAATATTAGTGTGAGAGATAGGACGGCTGATGGACGACTATCAAATATAGATCGGCGATCTAGCAACCCAACAACATGGTGTATCTCGGCGCATGTCTACGAATCGCCGCGGGCGTTGGTGGTTGGGGACATGTACTGGTTGCGATAAACGATCACCGCTTGAGCACTCTCGGAACATGTGTGCAGGGACACAGTGGCAGCCGAAGTGGCTTCCCCCTCATCTTACTCGATGGGGGTTGACGGTGGAAATTTAGGGCATCGATGGGATGGAGATGAACGGAAGGGCCTCATGTGCCTGGGCATGAATGTATTTGCGCAGCGGGGAGAGCGCAACCTACAGGTCACGTGTACAGGTGGCAATTGGGTTGTTGCGCATACATCTGACATCTGACTCGTCTATGCTCGCCGTGAGGACGAGCTTTCCTATCCTCCGTCCTCGTCATTCCACACGTCAATCGAAATCCTTAGTCCAAGTCATGGCCCATGGACAAACCAATTGGAAACCGCCAGCGCGTGTTACGGGAGAACCTGTCTTGAAAGTGTATAACACCTTCACGAGAACCAAGGTGCGTCCATTCCGAGCGCGTTTAGCCCCATTCGAGTCCTTTTCTTTGTTTCAGGACGTATTTACTCCACGTAACGGGAGACGTATCAAATGGTACAACTGCGGACCTACTGTATACGATGCTGCTCATATGGGTCACGCAAGGTATGTCCGCTCTGCCTCTCTGTGACCGCAAGCCGACAAAATTCCTCCGGTTTCAGAAACTACGTTACTCAGGACATTCTACGCAGGATCATGTCTGACTACTTCGGATACGACGTCCATTTTGTGATGAACATCACCGACATCGACGATAAGGTTGACATTCCCATTCCTTCTGACATTATACGCCCTTGAGATTGATTTAGATATACAGATCATCTTGAGGGCAAGGCAAACGTATCTCGTCAACAAGTTCAGATCGGAGGCTACATCTCTCACCCAGCAACTGTTGGACCAAGTCCGGTCCTCTTGGGACGCATATGTGCACTCTAAGGTAAGCAAGGGGCTGGCCGGTGAGGACATTCCTCCCGCCGGGTCGGAGTGGAAGGCTTGGCGTGAACTAGCCATCAAAGCCGCCAACAAGGCTTGGAAGGACGAAGCGCTAAAGAGGGACGAGAAATTCGACATGCATCTCGTTGCCGCGGTGCGTTCCCTTCCTTGTTGACCGGAGCCACCATTTGATGCAGCCACATTAGTCCCGCGCTTATGAGGCCATTCAAGCAGCAAACAATCATTTGAAAACCGGGCAGACAAGTATAGAGTATTCCCAGCGGCTCGTGGACGATTCGGCCGACGTCCTCGCACCGGCTCTTGATAAGAAGGTGCTTCGTCTGTCTCATGTTATTCGCATTCTAAGGATCATCAGGATGGCGCATCAGTGACTGATCCATCACTATCCCGTTCTTTGACCCGGTTCTGGGAAACAAAATTCTTCGAGGACATGGCTCGCCTCCGTGTCAGAGATCCAGATACACTTACTCGCGTTACTGAATATGTGCCCGAGATCGTTGCGTTCGTGGAACGCATTATCCAAAATGGCTACGCATACGAGGTCACGGGAAGTGTCTATTTCGACACAAACAAATTCGACTCGACCGAGAACCACGCTTATGCCAAATTAGAACCGTGGAGTAAAGGAAATAAGGAGTTATTGGAAGAAGGGGAAGGTAAGATACGCCTTCATAAAACATCCCGTAGCTTCGCTTCTAAACCCTCATCCAGGCGCTCTTTCGAACACTACTGGTCGCAGATCCACGGCGGACTTCGCTCTCTGGAAAGCATCCAAGCCGGGCGAGCCGTTCTGGCCATCACCATGGGGCCCAGGACGTCCTGGATGGCACATTGAATGCTCGGTTATGGCGTCTGCCATCCTCGGAGACAATATAGACGTCCATTCGGGGGGGATTGATCTGGCGTTCCCGCATCATGACAATGAGATCGCGCAGTCGGAGGTAACCCGGTCGGATTTGGTCACACGAAGTCGTATTCAGTTTTTGTGTGTAGGCTTATCACGAATGCAACGCCTGGATCAACTACTTCCTCCACACCGGTCATTTACATATCGAGGGGTTGAAGATGAGCAAGTCCCTCAAAAATTTCATCACAATAGATGTAAGTGTCTGGTCTCCTTCACGCATTCGGTAGGCATGACCCCGCGCAGGAGATACTGCAGAAGCACTCGGCGCGTCAACTGCGCCTCGCCTTCCTTACCCAGCTATGGAATTCTAAAATGGATTTCTCGGAGTCGCTTATGACTGGCGACGTGAAGAACATCGAGACGACTATGAACGTACGAGATTCAACTCAGCGGCTAATTTCGCGATCTTACGACCCAGAAGAATTTCTTCACAATGGTCAAAGCTCTGATCAGCCAAGTCCGCGATGGGCAGACAGTTACGGATGCGAAACACCAGTATCATGGCCCTGAACGTGCCTTGACAGATGAGTCCGTAATACATTATGTTGCCTATTTTTTCTACTTATCACGGCATCGTGTAAAAGATTGTATCAAGCCCAAGATAGATTCCGAGAAGCCCTTTGCGATTCTTTTGACACCCCAAGGGCGGTTAACGTCCTGCGGGACCTGATCTCTCGTACCAACGTGTATATCAATTCACGTGCAAACGAAGTGGACGTCGGCGTCGTGGAGCGTGTAGCGCGATGGGTCGGTGGCATGCTTAGGATGTTTGGGCTCGGGGAGGGGGATCCATCGGAGCTTGGATGGGGCCAACCGTCCCAGGATGGCACCATTTCCGTGAACGTGAGTTGTACGCCTCCACAATCAAATCTTCCGTCACCTAAGCAACTCCGATACGCGCAGCGTGAAGAAGTGGTCATGCCGTATCTAAGGGTCTTATCGTCTTTCAGGGATGGGGTGCGCCAGCTAGCTATCACGAAAGGGGACGGCGCAACGAAGGAGATCCTTGCGTTATGTGATAAACTGCGTGACACCGATCTGGTCCCCTTGGGGGTTGCTCTGGATGACCAAGAAGGTAGATCGTGTCTCGACTCTTGATCACGTCCAACTGAATAAACTTTTCTCTCTTAGATGGTAAAGCGCTGGTAAAGTTGGTCGATCCCGCCGAACTCATTAGGGCACGCGAAGAAAAGCGGGCGGAAGCGGAAGCCAAGGCAGCAAAGAAAGCCGCGGCGCAGGAATTAGAGCGGCAAAAGAACTTGCAGAAGATGGAGAGGGGAAGCATCCCACCCGAGCAACTGTTCAAGCCACCCAATGTCCCCGAGGGTGTTTATGGCAGTTGGGATGACCAAGGGGTGCCATTAACGGATGGCGAGGGAAAAGAGCTTAGCAAGAATCAGGCGAAGAAGGTGCAGAAGGGGTGGACAACTCAGAAAAAGCTCCACGAGGAGTACTTAGCATGGAAAAAGGAAGTGCGGTAACATACCCGACTATTATGCATTTGACACATATTCGGATCGTCACCACCTTTGTATTCCTGTCTTTGCGGCAGCTGCCGTCCATTACTTGTGTCAATCTACTTTACCAATCACAAGCGTCGACGACCAGCTGAGCTATCTTCTCCAAACCGGTCCTATCGTCATCATCGAACCCGCTTTGCGCCAGGCAGTCCAGATCAAGGACGCCCAGACCCACTTCTTTTCCCGACGAATTCAGGATCAAGGGACAGACGATCTCACTCTTCGTATCCCCATCGCACGAGATGTGTCCCGGATACGCATCCACGTCGGGAACAACGATGGTCCTGCGAGACAGGAATGCATCCGCGCAAACGCCCCGGCCGCGTCCGGGGGTGGTGTCAATGAATTGACAAGCAGGTTTGCCGCAGAAAGGCCCCAGGAGCAACCGGCTGCTGGAGGGATTGGAAGCAGCGCTGTGATCCATACGTATCTTTGGAGTCGGAAATAGGGAGGGGACGACGTAGAATCCTGAGAGAAGTGTAAGTTATTTCGAAGTGAGGTGGGTTGGGGGGATCTATTTTTTTTTCTGCTTCCAGTTGGCAACCCGCGGTCTACGGGAAGCTTGCGCTAGGCGCGCGGGGAGGGGGGGAGGGGAGGCGGGGCGCGTGTTGTGAACAATGGTCGAATAAAGGAGAGAGGCTCACCACACCAATTCACGGAGGAAGGACCGTCTCCGAAAGCGGGGTATGAGAGCAAAGAGTGATAAACGAGAGAAGACGTGTTGGAAAGATTGGTCACCTGAATGATGATAAGGACGATGCACGGCGGCGGACGCGGAGGAAGGGACGGTAAGAGGGCATGACAAAGGAAGGGAGAAACGCGGTGAATCGTTTACCCAGTGTCTCTGACCATCGAGCAGAGGAACGAGCTGAGAGATGACGTGTCCCCAGAACTGGGACTTTGTATGAATGGAGGTCGGGATCAAGGACGAATCTGCGTGGTGCGGCATGACGGCTGTGTTGGGGGTTGTCCAGTCAGTTCAGTCAGTCGAGGTGGAAAGCGATAATCTTTCCAACTGAACTGATAAGATCTTACAAATCAAATTACGTAACTAATATGCCCATCAAACGGTCGAAGGTCGAACCAACGCTCGTCGTCAAAGCAGCAACATCCCCAAAACCAAACATCGACTTGACAAACCCGGACGGACACGTTTTAGACACGCTTTCAGATTTTTTTTTGGTGACATGGCACCCTATCTTGACACCGTTTCCGTGCGTCTCAACCACAGCTGTATTCGCCAAAGTCTGACCCGTCTTTCTTTCTTAGTCCTTCGCAGACGTTCCCACCGATCAAGGCGTCGACACCCTCGCCTTCTTGAAAGCTTCCGACGGCCTCGTCGGTCTTTTTGGTATGTATCACCTTTGCACGTCGTTTTTCCTTCTCGCGTCGAGCGATTTTCTTTGTCTCGAGATCTCCTTGGCTCCGCCGCATTCAGCGTCGTCCAATCCGACCTGAGGGGCAATATTGCGGTGAGAGCGGGTTACAGCACCCTGGTCATCCCCGTATTTTGCTTGAACCCATGCCCCGGGACCCCTTTTGCAGAAAGTTCGCGCCCGATACGATGAGGCGCCCACCCTATCGAATACCCTGGAAAAACTGGTAGAGAACGAGAAGGGAGAGAAGAAGAGGAAGGCAACCGAAGGCCTGATGTGGCTCCTCCGTGGTCTACAATTTACCTGCAAGGCTCTCCAGAATGCCCAAGCGAACGCGTCCGAAGAGCTGAGCGTGGCGTTCAACAAATCCTACGAGGTCACTCTGAAGGCCTTCCACAATTTCGTGGTGAAGGGGGTCTTTGCCGTCGGTCCCTTTTACTATCCTGCGCCATGCAGGTGTTTATCATTTACCAGGTTGCGATGAAAGCCTGCCCTTATCGCGCGGATTTCTTCAACAAATTGAAGGCTGACCCCGCGGGGGGCCCTCCCTCTTCAGACGATGATCTGAACGAGAAGCTCAACCGATGGCTCACCGGGCTTGACGGCATCGTGACGCGGGTGCAGGCGTTTTACAAGACCGGTGGGCATGACAAGGGGTTCTAGTCTGGATTACTGTACGGACCAGGCCCTGACGATGACCGTGCCAACCTTGGATGCACGCTAACGCAATTTGATATTGTTTTGCTGGCAATGATAATAATGACTACACGTCCAAGTTTCTAGGACGTAACGTCTCACGGGAGAGCTCGGAAGGAACCTTCGCCCGAGAGACACACCCCTGGTCCAAGTCACTTTCGTTTCCCGTGCTGATCGCAAGCGTGGAGACAAACCCAACTTTTAATTGCCCCACCATCTGCTTGGAGAGGGTGACGATAGTGGCAACTGCCGTCACTTTACCTCAGATTTGTTATCAGGGCTGGGATTGCTGACCGCTACTGAATTATTAATTATATTTACTGAGGATTAGGGACGAGTAACACTCCATCGTTTCGTTCCTAGCACTTACGTTGTTACCCTTGTTCATTTAGACGTGGCGTAAGGCGCGTGATCGAGCGCACCAATGGCCGGGGCCACAGTTGAAAAGTTTCAATCGATCGTCCCCGGCCTAACCACTTGAGAGGATGTAATGGACTCGGAGATGTGATTGACTCGAAAAGAGTGGAGAAGAGAGACAAGTGCCCATGCCCTAGCAGCAAGCGAAGACAACGCATTGCACACAACATCTAGAACCAGCCATGGGTGGGGTGGAGGGGAGAGGCCCCAACGCCCTCCTTTGTGACCAATCGGCTCGACTGCGGCAAAGCTGACGGGTGGCATGCAGGAGGGGTGAGAGTTACGTCGTCAGCGTCGGAAATGACGGGTCCAGTTTACGCATTCGAACAACCCGGGAACTTGCCAGGGCCCACGCCGGCTGGTTCTGGGAGGGGACTCAGCCTTCAGGTCCGCCTCCACCTGGGGTGTCAATTGTCATTGTGACGTACAGCCAAGTCCGTAAGGAGAATGTGCTATGCCGTACGCTGCGATCTCCTTGCCAAGCACCTGGATATCATTACCGGGTTGGTAGTAACATTGCGCACCTCAATGTAATTTTTTTCGACTGGCTTGACAGTATGAGTATGAGTATATGGTACTGTACGGCACTCATTGAGACCCTAAGTTCCTGGACGCCCTGTGGTACCCATGGCACTCGGGCCGTCCCTTCTCAACCGAACATCGTCCTTAGATAGACATTTATTTGACAGAACACCTGGTAGGGGGATGGAGAAGAAGGGGAAAGGGGGTGAGGCGACTGAGTGAGAGCTTGAGTGACAATAACAACGACTGGCATGCGAAAAGACCCTGATAAATTTTGGCCGCGTGGAGGGGCTGGACAAGGTCTCGAGGGGCTTGCCTCCCACACCGGCGACCCATGTCATCATTCAGTGCTTTAGTGCCAAAAGACACCCAATCAAACGCTGTGCAGTCGGTCGGCACGCACTTGCCAAAGCAGGTGCTATGATGTTTTTTTTGTTCCTCTCGTCTAATAACTTTAGCCGACTCGGGGTAAGCCATTTCAACCCACACAACTCACACCCACACCCACCTCCCCTCGGCGAACGCCAGAAGTTAATTACTTTTCCGATTACGGCAGACAGAGTCATATATTGATCTTCAATACACCGCCGTCTGGCGTCACTTTCACCCAGCCAGCCCATGGGCAGCAGGAAAAGGAAGCGACAACGCGACAATGGCTCCAACTACTGTCATATCGTCATCGTCGTCAGATCGAGTCGAGGCTCCCGCGAAAAAAAAAATATACGGATAGCAACTTTTCCCCCACTTTGGCCAGTACAGAAGAAGGGAAAAAAAAATGACAATCGAGGCAAACAGTCGCAATCGCGCGCGCGCGCGCTCTGGCTAGAATTGCCAAGCTTACGGCGTGCGTGCCCTTCTTTCCAGAATTTGAGCTTGTGTGCCATCGTTACTTCGAATTCATGAGAACGCCCAGGCGAGGTCGGCGGTGGCCCTCCGTCCAAGCCGTCCGAGCCGACCATTCATTCATCGTCCCGTTCATGTCTTGTTTTCTTTTCCCTTTCTCCGTGTGCCTTCGAAACGAATACATTCGCGTGCAATCTGGAGCGTCTGTTTTAGCTCCCTCCATTATGACCTGCCTGTGCCCCCTCTGCCACCCGCGGCAAGCCACCAATGGCCGCTTGTCATTTCATTACGGAATTCTGATATGATTCCGATTCTCCGTAAAGCTCAGTTCAAGGGAATGTGTGGAAGACTTCTGCTCGAACAGTCCCAGATCGTTCCCATCGATTCAGGAGAATCTCCGCCCTTCTCATTGACGAGTCCCCTCAATTTCATGCGCCAAAGATAAGGTTCAATCATGTTTTGCAGTTAAAGAAACAGCCTTTCAATTCGGGTGCTCGAACTTTCCGGTAAGTAGGTCCCGCTCTTGTACTTGTATGGCTTGGTCAGAGTCGCGATTTCCTGCCTGCTCGACCATTCAATACTGCTTCGTGGGCACGGCGTCTGCCAGAGTCCTGCCATCAGCCTTGTTTTTCCTCTCCCGAAGTGTGGCACCGGGCCCACTATTTTTACACCAGATCCCTGCCGACATCCGGGCTATTCCCCCCCCCTCTCGTCCCCCTTAACATGATGCCTCCTACTTGCACAGACATCCGCGTCCGTACTGCTAGAGATGCCGAAATTATCTTCCATGCCGTACGTCTCGGGATACTCCCTATGGTCATGCAGCGTCTTGGAAGTGAGGAACGCATGGCGTTGTGCAGTGGCTGCGTCTACATCTGGGAAGAACGCAGCGGCAGTCTCTCCGAGTCCATGGAGCAAGGCATTGAACGCTTCACAGAGGGAAGAAGCTGGGGTCCTTCCAGGTATTACTAGGCTTGATGCTCTTTGTGGCGATCAACGCTCGGCTAACGACCTCCGACGACTTTCAGGGCCCGAGATGTGAGTTATCACGTCCCCATGCTACCATCTCGGCGCAACTGAAACTCGCCAACTTTTGTGAACTAGGATTTTCTTTTCTACCATGAAAAGGATACAGCACCAAAGTCCTTGATGGTCGAGAGGACTAGAGCGATACGGTACGTGCACCTTGGTGGTGTCCATGGTCATCGCGGTTTAACCTTTCGATGCGATATGATCGTGCAGGTACCAAGAAGATCCCGTTGGGGCATCTGCTATGCGTCCCCGGCGGCGAGGCGAGCACATGATCAAACAGACGTATTCTGTCTACGTGCAAACGACCGACGGGACGAAGAAGTGGCATCTCAGTTCGTCCTGATTTGCGTTTGGGGCGACCCCGTGGAATCTGACGATCTACCATTCTAGATGCATATTGGACGCAAGAGACTCTCGATCGACTCTTAACGGTCGACGATATCCCCGAGCTGCGCTCGCTCGAGGTGCCTCCTGGCACATATCTTTGCGCCCGTACAAATCGGATGCGGGAGACGGTCTCGCGATCAGGAAGAAATCTGTTTCCAGAGGGCAGCGTCGTTTCGTCACCCTCTTCACCTCCAGCGTTCCTGCCATATCCATCTCAGCGTCGTCCCGACGAACGGTGCAAATCTTCACCTCTCTCTCCGTCCTCCCCAAGGTCAAGCCGCGGCACAACGCCGTCGCCCTGCATCTATTCTCAAAGTCAAGGTCTTTCTTTGGCCCCTATCGAGGTGCTCGAGGAGTGTCGGCGGTTCCCGCGGGATCCTGCAGACGTGTTGATACTTAGATCTTTCAATTGACAGCGTGACAAATCGGCCCCCCCCCCAGCTTTTTTTATCTTGCTTCACATGT
>Ga0307512_10001527_pt1 | contig 32498 bp, 41 predicted proteins | sample 14_EM_MG_FD_200267 | JGI IMG/M metagenome (GOLD analysis project Ga0307512, IMG submission 200267) | Populus trichocarpa ectomycorrhiza microbial communities from riparian zone in the Pacific Northwest, United States - 14_EM | ecosystem: Host-associated > Plants > Roots > Unclassified | place... | reverse complement strand
TCGTTCTCTTGTATAGCAAGCAGCAGTACGACTTTGAAAGATATTCTGATTCTTGTTCTCTCGATACGCACTTCGAGCTCAGTTCCGCAACATCCATATCACCTGCGCCCGACCCCGCCCGTTACATTTAGGGCAGAAGCTCACCTTTTGGTTTGCAGATCCGCATCGTTAGCATTTGCCAGTAGAACATCGGCCTTCGAAGATTTCTGTGGAGACCCATGGTGCTGGCAGTAAGCCTCACGATTGTGCTCTGCCACCTGAATTGCCATGTTTGTATGATCCCAATTGGCCAGATTTGCTGCCTGTGGTGTCGGCTAGCTCAGAGATGGATGGCCGGTAGCCTCATTTGCCGCCTTTGGAAGACATGTCCGTAGGCCATTTCTGCTGTTGTTGTTACTGCTGTTGTTGCTGCTGTGGCTTCTTGTTTTCAACATGTGTAACTTCCTAGGCTGCAGCCTTATCGAAGAATTCATCCAAGGAGTTAAATCTGCCACAGGTGGCAGTCATCGGTCCAACTGTGTTCTTGAGAGAGTTGCACAGGCCTGCTCAGGCAATATTGTAGAGGACTTCTTTATGCTTCTGTAGATTCCACCCAGCCTGTCTCCAATTAGCTTTCACACGATTCGCATAGGCTCTGACTGATTCTTGTGGACATTGTACGTATTCCTGCATCAGTGTAATCACCGCCACATGACGTCAATCCTTATCCCCATAAACATTGGCTATCTCCTGTGACAAGAGGTCGAAGTCCTGTAGGCATGGGCCGGATTCGGCAGATAAGTCACCCGCCCATTCCGAAGGGTATGTCATCACTGTATGTCTGAGTGCCGGCATTTGGTGATTGCTCCAGGCATCCAGAAGAGAGATCGCATATTTGACTTGATTGGGCCCACCTCATGGGAATAGGAGGTCGTGGGAGTTGAAATTCGAGCATAACAGGTCCAGAAATTGGTCCAGCTGTTTTCCACCTCCCCAGTACAGTACAGGGTCAACCATCGTCTAGATATTCGGTCTTGGGCCTGCAATTCTTCGTTCAGTCTGTGTGGCGCATTCGGCACACCAGTAATTATGTTTGGCAGACCTTCGTTTCTGTTCAGCAGCCATCCGCTCCTGCTCGAGTCTCTGTTGGGCTTTCCACTGGGCTTGGTTTTCGAGCAGCATTTCCACCATGAACCGGTTTTGAGTCGCCACATCTAGATGATCCTCATCAGTGATTTAGGAATGGAGATCACCAATATTATTGTCAATCAGGCTATCTTGGTCTCCTTGATCTCTGAGGTCATCGTCAAGATCATCGACACCATCAATCTTGGCCTCCGGTAAAACTGCTGGAGTAGCGCATTCAGCTGTTGATGCCGCTGCCTGCAGAGTGTCATCACTCTCATGGATGTCCGTGACGCGCAATTGAGTTCTGGTAGACTTCTTTGGAGGCATGTTTTTGGATAAAACGCATTATTTGGTGGTGACACAGTGAAAGGGGTAAATCGTGCGATCCCTTGAGTGAAACGTATCAAATTGATCAAGAGCGATTATAGCGTAAGGCCATATATCCGTGTATGGCCGCGTATGAGAGTATATGGCAAAATACAGTTGCACACGTGGATGTGGTAATATAATACAGTAGTTGATAGGTAACAATATCACTGGCGATCTCAGAGAGATTGCAAGTTGTCTAGATAAGGTTATGGTTACCCGGCCCTGGACACGTTTCGTGCCATTGGCGAGAACCCAATCAGGACTGCCATTACATCACCTCACTTGCAGGGTAGATCTCTTTCATTAGTTGCATCTCGCCATATTGGCCTCCATTAGCTGGAGAGAGTAACACCCACTACTCCGCACTCCCCTATCGAAACTGGAATGCCTGTTTGGGTTCTATCCATGGACAAATGACAACTTTAGAAATTCAAGCATCAAATGTGGTGACTCTGCCCTACCTCCTGGGGTATCAAAAGAGATTGCAGGAGAAAGGGAGGTTCTCTCTCAGCAAGGGTAGGGAGAGGCTGGGAACATATAATGTGTTATCCGGCCAGCTGGAATCACTCATATTGAGTTGTTCTATGAACACTCGACATTAGTAAGTGGAACCAGGAGCTTGGAAAGACAGAGTGTGTATTTCGTTGTATGGTAAAAAGCTGTCTATCTGCCCTATAGTGCCCAAATATATACTCCCTGTTGCTCTGTCTATCTCCATTGTCCCTGCATCTCTCCATCCTCTTAGTGGCACTGTTGGGGCAAAATTGATTTGCCCACCACAGCATCTCCAATATTACTGAATTACAGCCTCTCCACATCTCCTCAAAGATGAATGCTCTTAGCCTCCAAGTGCATATTGAAATTCTCTTGATTATGAAATGCAAGTTCACACCATTATCACCTCCATGTTTACCTCATTATGGCCTCTAATATGGCTTCATTATAGCATTCCAGTGTTTCTCACATTCCATTCAATCAGTGTCTGCAAGTTGATCCTTATCTTTCCTTCATTTCTCGCTCCAAACATATTTCATGTAATGAGCAGGGTTGGGCATAGGTGATATTGAAACCAATAATGTTACATTGGGGACAAGAACAAAGGAGCAGGAAATTTGTATTGAGGAATGAAAACAAGGCAAGTGTCAAGGCTGTTCAAAGTTGTTTGTTTGCTTTCCTATACAAGGGAACAAATACAGAGAGGAGAATAGGAAATCCTCCATTGCGAATCAACCTCTGCATATATGCAGTTCATCTGCCACCCTCAAATCAACTTTGATACTCTGATATACCATCCAAATCCTCACTCATGATCTTTCACAGCATTGCCAACATCCTGATCAATACAAGCACACCGTATCATCTGACATTGCAACACCTCTCACCACTTCCTTATCATACAAAATAATCCCACCACCACTATGCACATCACCTCCACAACTCTCATCACCTCCGTCCTTCCATATCACCAATTCTTTCCCTCTTGCTTTATGCATAACTCAATCCTTTCCTAATTACTATCACTTGCAAGCCCGAGCCATGACAGAATCCCCTCCTGCAGTTCACGGTCCTCTGTGAATGATCTCGAATGGTACTGACTTGTCTGCATACCGTCGATGGCACTAGTGCACTGCCTGCAGACCATCTGCAAACTTCACTGGTTCCCCTGTCACAGAGTCATAGCCTGTCCATCAAATAGGATACTGAAACTAGCTTCAATACATACAACTATCCTCAACACACAAAACCTGATACTCCACCTCTCCATCAACCTCAAGTGGGGAGAGTGGATCCACCTGTTGGCCAACCAAGGGATCATCCACTACACGGTATAACAATGACACTGCATGTACTCGGTGAATTTGAATCGACAATGGAAGATCCAACTTATATGCACATGGAGATATCCATGGAACCAACAAATCTGGTCCCAAACGATTACAAACAATTTTCCATGTTGGTGTGATTGTCCAAACATGACCACCATTCATCCCATCCCGAGATCCTTCCTGTAAATCTGGTGCAGGTATCCATAAATGATTTGCATTGTCCTACTGTATCTCTTGACCTCTCCGCATTTCTACCTGCAAATGCTCAGGAACTTGTTCCATCCTCAACTGAGCTTTATCTGTATTGATGTGTTGTTGATTGTGACATTCCTCCCAGGTTTCAGAGAATTTAATCTGTTGATCCATCCCTCAAACTGCACAAATTGGAGTGCACTTTGTCATTTCCAATAGACCATGATTAGCAGCAAACTTGGCCACTGGTAACAATTTTAACTAATCGTCCTGCTGATGATTCAGAAACACATTCAAATATTGTTCCACACTGCCATTTGTCCGTTCTGTTTGTCTATCAGTCTGAGGATGACCAGCTGTTGACATCCTGCTCTCAACCTCAATATGGTCACACAACCGTCCCCAAAACGTTAAGGTGAATTGGGGTCCTTAATCTGAAACACTTGTTACCTGGCATCCATTGAGACGTACCGCCTCCCGTAGGAACAACTTAGCCAGTCTGCTAGCCCCAATCATGGTTTGACAGGGGATGAAATATTGCAGTTTCGAGAGTCTATTGACAACCACCTAAAGAGCATCAATCCTATCATACAGTGGTAGCCCAACTACAAAGTTGATTGAAATATCTTCCCAAGGACAATCTGATATCAATGACAGGCCAAGAACCCCAACCATCGAATGTTCAGTGCTCTGGGACCTATGGTAGCTATGACATTTGCTTACATACTGATCAAGCTGCATTCACAAATCCTTCCAGTAGTAACATCTATCCTAGTGGTGGAACGTCATTGCTTGTCCAGGATGTCCTCTTGATGGTGTGTTGTATTGTTCCTGTATCAAGCATAATGGCAACTCTTGACCCGCCAGTATATATATCTTCCCCCGATATTATCGGCAAAAGTGCAAATTGAATATAGGCTGCGATACGCGTACACGTGCACACGCACAGCTCATAGCAAGCTTCCCGTGGACCCCTGTGCGATGCGCAGCCTATAGTCATCTATAGTCGATTCATAGAGATGTGCATGGGGGCCTATGGACCTATATATGGCTGGCGGCCAGAGATGGACCTATACCTGTCTTTACTGCCTGAAGTCTTCGCTGCTATACCGGTACAGTACACACTATCGGTGCGAGTCCACTTTTCGGCCTGCTGGCGCTTGAGAACCTGCTTGAAAGCCTGCTTGATAGCCTGCTTGATAGCCTGTTTGATAGCCTGCTTGGGAGAGCCACGCTTGACAATGCCGCGCTTTGGGAGGAGTAGAGTATTCCTCGGGAAGCTTTTCGCCTTATGAAAACTCTGAGTTTGTGGAAGCTTTGGCCAATAGAAGTATACAAGTCTGTTAAAGCTTTGGCATTGACGTTGTCGTAGCCAACCTACTTGACCAAGTGCTTTCAGTACCATCACCGCCACCGTCACCATCACCATCACCGTCACCATCACCATCACCATCGCCATCACCATCACCATCACCATCACCATCATGACCACCATCGGCCCCGGACCGAATGCGCACATATACGCCCAAATTCGGCGGGAAACTGGCTGCAGATTCAGCTGGGAAAACTGAGTCGGAGATCTGCTCTCCCCAAGATCCAATTGTCTACCTTTCCTACAGAATCTAAGGCTGCAATTGTCAACACCATGACCTTGAGGCATCGTGAGATCTTGTCGTGGTGGCCACGCTAAAGATAAGGTTCAGATTACCATATCGACCGACGTCATGATTTCGGCCAACATATGCCGCCTGCCACACCCCACACGCCACACGCCGCCAGCCGCCCGCCGCCCACCAAACACTGCCCGCCATACACCACCAGCCTCACGCCTCCCGGTGCCTGGCGTCTGCAACTCAGCAAGTCTGGATCGAGCATGCAGGAGCATACATGGGAGTATATAGTCAAGTGAGATTGGGAGTGTCTTCCCTCTTGAGAGTGTACTTGGGAGCGTAGAGCCAAGTAGGCTGGGAGTGTACCATCGAGTGCAATTGGGAGCGTACTTGAGAGCGTGCTCGGGAGTCTGCTTGAGAGCGTCTTGAGAGCTTACTTAGGAGGGTATAGTCACGCAGGATGGGAGTGTGTCATCGAGTGCAATTGGGAGCGTTCTTGAGAGCATGCTCGGGAGTGTACTTGAGAGAGTACTCGGAGGTATACCTGGGAGCTAACTCGGAGGTGTACTTGGGAACGTACTCGGAGGTGTACTTGGGAGTGTCTTGAGAGCTTAGTTGGGAGCATAGAGCCAAGTAGGCTGGGAGTGTGTCATCGAGTGCAATTGGAAGTGTACTTGAAAGCGTGCCCGGGAGTCTGCTTGAGAGCGTCTTGAGAGCGTACTTGGGAGTGTACAGTCAAGCAGGCTGGGAGTGTGTCATCGAGTGCAATTGGGAGCATCCTTGAGAGCGTGCTCGGGAGTGTGCTTGAGAGCGTCTCGAGAGCTTACTTGGGAGCGTATAGTCAAGCAGGCTGGGAGTTGCCATAGAGTGCAATTGAGAGCGTCCTTGAGAGCATGCCCGGGAGTGTACTTGAGTACGTACTCGGAGGTGTACTTGGGAGCGTGCAATGAAGTGCATTAGGCAGTTTGGTTTCAAGTTTGTTGAATGCAGTATGATGTATAGTATCAAGCGCACATAATCGCAAGTGTATCATAGAAATCTAGTCATTGTGCAGGTCCATAGGACCTCATAGTGCCATGCGTCAAATATGCTATGAATTACTGTCCCGAAAACAGCTTCTCTATGAGTTACGCGTCGCGTAAGGTCATTTTTCCCGGTGATTGTATTCATCATTTCTCCTTGTTGAATTCACCCTCTGCAATCTCTTTCAACCCACTGTTTGTTGGAATTATCTCTAATATTTTTCCTGGCAGTGGGCCATTCACATGAGCTTCTGCAAAAAGATCAGAAATAGAATTGCAGCCCTGTACATGTGGACCATCCGCCAACAAACAGAATTGTTCTGGCGGCTTTAGAACCACCTGTCTCATATTGTGTAATCTTTCATCCCTCCCTTCAGGAAGGTCTCCTAGCCATCTTGTCAAGACATCCACTATGCAATTTTGCCTCCCAGGTTGGTATATGATCTTATAATCAAAAAGGGACACGAATTCTAACCAATTGGCTTGACATCTATTTAGTAGCTTCTTTCTCATAAATTACTCCAGGTTTCTTTGATCTGTTAGCAATGGATGAGGGTTTAGTGCCCCTTCATACTCCAGTCTCCATTTCCCAACAGCCTTCATAATAGCCATCTGTTGCTTACGATATATATCTTAATGATATCTTGCTGGTGTATGTGTTTTCTAACTATATACCTTGGGATGTAATACTGCTTGATCATCATGTTGTGATGAATCTCTGTCTGGAACATAACAAGCAGTGTCAGTCTCAATGATAATCTCCCTTTCTCGATCGAAATGTGGGAGTAGTGGAGCTGTCATCAACGTTGTATGAATTGTCCCAAAAGCCAACTGTTGTTCCAATTCCCACCTAAGTGGTTCATCTTTTGTGGTAACCCTTGCCACTGGTTCCGCATTCTGAGAATACTTAGGAATGAATTGTGGAGAGTAATTGCAGAAACCAAAGCACTTTTGAACATCGAATAGAACATTCGGCCTTCCATTTGCCGTTTTCTATTCCCGTCTGCAATTCTGTATGGTCTCAACCTTATCTGGATCCGTTGAGATCCCCTTTGTTGATGTGTATAATCCAAGATATTGAACTGTTTCCTTATGGGATTCATGTTTTTCTATGTTCAGATGTAACCCAGCTTCTAAAACGTGTTGCATAACCCATTTAACAAGTTCAACATGTTCTCTTTCCAAATTCTTATATATTAGTACATCATGCAAATATGCAGAAGCACAATCCTCCACCACCTCTCTAATGGCATTGATATACCATTGAAAATCTGCAGTGGCATAAGTTGTTCCAAACGGCAGAACCATACATTCAAACGGCCAATATCTAGTCCGGAAGGCTATCTTGTGTTCCTCGCCATTTGGAACTCATAGAAAATTGAATGCCCCTAGAACATCGAGTTTCAAATACTGGCTTCCCAAAGATTGTTTAACATTGGTTGTATTAAGAGGACTGAATACCAATTCTTAACATTTTTACTGTTTATCTCGCATCAATCAATCAATCCAGAATCAGAGTTTCCCATCTGGTAGCGTTTCAAACAAGATTGCTGACGTTAATGTTAATGAAAACTGGTGAAGAATGTCTCTCGACATATTGTCTTCCAGCCATTGCTTCAGGACGACTAACTCAACCCTGAATATCGAATGCAACAGTCCCCAACATGGTGTCTCCCGTTCCTTGAGGTGTACCGCATGGTCGATGCCTAATCGAAGTGGAGGGAGTCGATCTGCCAGAACCTTACGAAATAATGTCAAAACTCATGAAACTGTTTAGAAACAATCTGCTGTAGAGGTAATTCCTTAAGGTGTTTTGCTTCAATTGCATTATTTATATCATATAAAGATGCTTTCAAGATTTAGAGATTTCCTTTCTTCGCTGTCGAAAGGAAACATATTCCATTCAGTATTATGATATTTCCTCAACATGGCCTTTATGGTGCAAAATTTAATTCAAGAATCTCTACAGCCGGAGAGTGAAATTAATCCAGAGGTTCCTCTACAACCCCTTATACTGTAACAGCTGCATTGTGGCAAGGTGTAACACAATATTGTGATCTTAACGTAACTGTATTCAAGGCAAACCTAACTGCCGAATCCTGTAATTGTCACCAGGACATTCCAAGAGTGATTACACAGTGTCCCAACATTGAAATAAACAAGGGTAATTGATCCCTATGATCTTGGATAACCATTGGGACTTGAGCAATATGTGTACAATCCTCCGACTCACTAGCTCTTCCATTGATGACTTCGACCTGGTGTGTCTCCTGCAATTCATTGAGTGGTATCTGATGATGGTTAGCAAAATCTTGATCCATCAATGCAGTGCCTGTCGCACTGCAGTCATGTAGCACATGTGTCAGTATATCTTAATTATTCATGGTCACTCTGCAGGTTATAACTAAATGTCGCCCTTTCATTGATCCTTCCAGTACATTCACCTTGTGGGCAAATAGCCTCTCCATACATATGGAAGTCAATGTAATCGATCATTGAGCTGACATCTTTCCAGTACTAACTACTACGCGAGCCTCCTGCAGACCCGCACCTTAACATGACCAGAGCTGTCCACCTACATCACAACCTTCGCCAATCATCTTTGAGAAACCTCTTGCAGAAACAAAACACCCTGATGTAAAAATCACATATGCCTTCGCAATGTCTCCCAACAATCCAAAGAGAAATCCTGTCTCTCACACCTTTCGTGTCATTTTTCTCTTCGCCTTTGGCCGCCCACCTATTTCTTTCCAATACTCCTTCACAATCTCTTTTGGTTTTGCCATATTCTCATCCGGCTCCCCTGTGATATCCTTCTCATCCCAACCTTCCCATTTCACTTCGTAATCCCAACCGGTTCCCACTAAGCTTGAGCAGTGATTTGCAATTGATTGGACCACATGAGGTGTACCTGCGCAGCTTGTCCATGCCGGAGTCGGCGGCGGCTGCCAGACGACCCTATAATTGTCTGTGGAATCGACTTTGAGGCTGGTGACGTTCACTGTCGTGGATCATCATGTCGTTTGGGAGGTCTAGTTCGATGGCGTTCCCACGTACTCAGAGGATCTCGTATGGGCCAATTTAACGATGCACCAGTTTGCGTCGCGTAAGGTTGATGTTGGTGTATGTGATTGGCAGACCCTTAATATCTAGAAATACCTTCTCACTGGAGGTGATGGCGGGATCAATTCCACTTTATGACTTATTGGCCTCCGCCATCTGTTCATCCTGATCGACATGCAGCTTATCCCTGGCGCCTCCCAATATGCGCTGCAATTGTTCAATGAATTCACAGCCTTGTAAGGTTTTCGCTGATTCATTGGCCTGCGGCTGCTGGAGGTCAGCAATTAAGTTGAGCGGCAATGATGGCTCATAACCAAGGTTGAATTAAAAAGGCATCTGCTTCGTCGAATGGTGTACTGAGGAATTGTATGCATACTTCACTAATGGGAGGTGGTCAGCCCAATTGGTTCGATCGTGAGTGGCAAAGCCACACAAATAACGTACAACTGTCTTATTCGAGTTCTCAGAGAGGCCATCCATTTCTGGATGGAACGCTGTAGACATGAGATTCTTTGTCTACAGAATCGTTGCAACGTCTCTCCAATAGTCTGCTGTGAAACCTACATCGCGGTCCAATACAACCTTCTGAAGCACTCCGTGTAGGTGGACAATGTTGTCAATGAATATTCGCACAGAGGCTGAGGTGTCGATGGATTTCTTGCAGGCACACCATTGTGCTCTGTTTGTCTTGTGGTCGACAAACGTTACAATGCAGTCGTGGCCATTTTCCAAGGTCGGCAGGGCGGTTATGATGTCGATGCCGATCCATTGCGAATGGCAGTTGGCGATGGGAAGCGGTTGAAGGACTGCCATGGGTTTGCCGCTCCAGTGGTTGGTTCGATGGCATCAGTCGCAGCCCGCAACATATCGCTGTTTATCGCGCCACAATGGCCTGCAGAAATACCCGTCTTCCATGCGTAAATATGTTCGGTGAGCACCGAGGTGTCCCCCTCCTGGAGTGTTGTGGGCTTCATGGAGGATTCATCGCTGCATCGTTTTGGAATACGCAATCGTTCTCTCTTCCCCCCATTTCCTCCTTCCTTCTTCTCTGTTGCACTTACAGTGATCTCTACCCCTTCTTCTTCGTCTGTCTTCTTTGCCCTGGCATTTTTCTCCATCTGCTTCTTTTCCAAATCTCCATGTAGCCACAGTAGGCCATTCGCCTGCAAATGGCACCGTTGCGCTGAGACCCATAATGTGCGTTGTTTGGTAGATGCAGTGGATGGCGGGGGCAGGGACTTCGGTTGGCCAAAGAATGTGCAATCGGCCCAAACTATTCGTTATCAACTCTGCCTGCCTTGATATCATCAATCCATTCTCCAACCCCGGTAACTTCCGGTGCCATTAAATTGCATCTCACCAAAAAGAAATCCGGGCAGTGAGACAATGCATCCGTGACCTGATTCCTAACGCCCATGATGTGCTTGACCTCCTGGTTAATATTTTAGAGCACCGTCAGGATATATGTCTGTCGTACAGTGATGTGTGGTTGGGTGAGGATCCAACACAAAGTTGCATGGTCCGTGTGTACCAAAAATGGATGTTCGGCTCTGTTCAAGTTGAATTTCCACAGTCTTATTGCATCTCGTCTGCGCAATAGTTCCCTGTCGTATGCAGGGTATCGCGGCTCCGCATCGTGTAATTTACGGCTGAAATAGCCCAATACTTTCTCTGCCTTGCCTTGCACCTGGGAGAGCACCACGCCCAATGCATATTGGCTAGCATGGATATGCAGGCAATATTTGGCTTTGGGGTCCAGTAATGCAAGGACTGGAGCATTGAAGAGTGCCATTTTGAGGGTGTCGAAAGCATGCTGGCATTCTCTTACCCAACCAGATGGAGTGCGCATGACCCTCCTCGGCTCTCCACGTTGCTGCCCAATGTCTCTATTTCCTTTCGGCGGAGTGCCAATACGGTACAGCCGCATTTCAATGGGAGCATAGGGTTCAATGAATTCTGTATTGTACCTAGTGAGGCCCAGGAAGCGTCTGACGTCCTTACTGTTATCAGGTTGAGGCCAATCCATTACCACATGGGTGTTATGTTTCTCGGTGTGGATGCTGTCCTTGTCAATGTCAAAGCCGCAAAAATCGACTCGCTGACAAGCCCAAGAGCATTTTCCTTGTTTGGCCTTGAGACCATGTTCTGACAGTAAGGTAAGCACCTCTCGGACATGAACAATGTGCTCGGCCGGCATATGGCGGTGATCAATAATATGGTCGAGGTATATGACAAGGACTTTACGTTTCATTGGCGCTAAGATGCCGTTCACCATATGCATGAACTGGGCGGGTGCGTTTGCCAGGCCAAACAGCAGGAGTCACCACTCGTATAAACCAAATGAAGTACTGAATGCTGTCTTTTGCCTATGGGCTGTTGCGATATGAATTTGATGGTTACCAGCCACACAATCCAATTTTGTGAACCAGCAGAAGCCATGCATGGAGTTGAGTAAGTCCTCGATGTGTGGAAGAGGATAACAATTCTTGACGGTTATGGCGTTCACTGCGCGATGGAATATGCACATACGCAGCGTACCATCAGGCTCTTGCACGAATAATACTGGTGAGCCGAAATTTCCTCAAGAGGGCTAAATGTGACTGCAGTAAATTGCCTTGTCTATCTGGCTCCAAAACTCTCCTTCTTCATGTGCAGAGATGCGGTTTGGTGAGCAGAACGGTATTTTGCCAGTTAGGAAATTGTAATTTCGACATCGGCCTGCCTTCCTTTCGGCGAATCTGCATAAGTTGACCTGCCAAAACGACCCTGGAATACAGTCGACATGGCGTGAAACTCCCAAGGTGATTCGTCTTTCGGAAGTGTGTCGCCATCACAGCGGTGGTGCACTTTGGGCAAGAAGGCCCCTTTCAATGGGCAGGTAGATTCATTTTTAAGCTCTGCCTTCCATATGATGTGAATGCCCATGAAATTGGCCTGCTCCACTATTCCTTCGTCGATGTCCAAGGGGTGTAGGCCCGGCAAGTAATGAGCTCGGCCATCCTCTGTTTCCTCCCAGACGATATCGGCAATCCGAATTGCATTGCTGTCATGGTCGATTTGATATTGTCAGTGTATATAACGTATGCATCTTTTGCCTAACACAATATCATAACCCTTGACGTTATAGACTGTAAATTCGGCCTCATAGACATATGTCGCACTGAGTCGTGGTTTCAATTTGAGTCGTTGGCGATTCTCTATGCGATTCTCTGCATTGAGATTGGCCGTGTCCACATTCATCCATCCTGCATCGTTTGCACTCAGGGCAGCCACTTGCCATTTTAGTTGATCAATGAACTTCTGACCCACATAGTTCTCCGACGCACCATGGTCCTTCACTACTCTTGCATTTTTGCTACTCCAGCATCATCAGCACAATGTATTTTAGTCACTGGAAGCCTCCAGGAGTGTCTGAGAGGATGTGGAGTGTAATCTTAGATGCGTCAATTTCAGGAGAGCATCAGACCCTAGGAGGGCATTCCTGCCGGCCCTCAGAGTAACTGCGATCTCTGATGACTGGTACAGGAGTACCATGGGAGTAATTATGATAAGTTTGAGAACACCTCAGAGCGCCAGAGAGAACTTTGAGTGCACCAGGGAGCACCTGGGAGCGCCAACGACAAGTCTGGGAGTGCCGACAACAAGTTTGGGAGTGCCGACAACAAGTCTGGGAGCGCCAATGACAAGTCTGGGAGTGCCAATGACAAGCCTGGAAGCACCGACAAGCATGGGAGCACCTGGGAGCGCCGGCGATAAGCCTGGGAGCACCTTGAATCACTGTGGAGCAGTCTGGGAAAAGCTTCTTCTTTGGGAATGCTGCTGGTGCGCCTTGAAATCATGGCTACTACTCATCGTTCAACAATTTTCAAAACTCATGTATTCAGTTTGTATTCTCAGTTAGATATCTATATCGCTACCCATCTACACGCGGTATATCTGGACTGGCTGCAGGCGGTGCTTCAGAGCAATTCGAAGTGCGCCTGAAAATGGCAATTGAGTGAACTCAGAGATACACTCCAAGGCCGTGATCGAGCGAGTTTGGAGATGCAGTTCGAGACGGTAGTCGAGCGTATTTGGAGATACACTTGGAGGCCTTGATCGGGTGAACTTAGAGATGCACTTCGAGATGGTGATTGAGCAAGTTTGGAGATGCACTCGGAGACCATGCTCGTGCGAACTTGGCGGCTGTGATTGACCGAGTTTGGAGATATGCACTTGGAGGGCATGATCGTGCTAACTTGGAGGGCATGATCATGGGAGTTTGGAGAAATGCTTGGAGGCTGTGTTCGAGCAAGTTTGGAGATGCACTTGGAGGCCGTGATGGTGCGAACATGCAGACCGTAATGGAGCGACTTTGGAGATGCACTTCGAGGCCGTGATTGAGCAAGATTGGACAACTACTTGGGGGCTGTCGATGGATGGCGCGCCTGGTGCTGAGACTCTATTCATCAGTTAGTTAACTCGCAACTGTGGGAATGGGACAATGTGACTTTACCTTTGAGCGCTCATGGAGAGCTGGCTGATTGCGGTCAATTGTATAGGGAGGTACACCAGAAGCTGAAGCGACATTGGGGTCAACTCGTAATCATGAGAATGAAGGGAAGACAAACAACCTGGCGTGTATGCTGTACTCCGTGAAGGCTGTACTTGGCGTATGCTGTACTCGGTGTCAGCTCATGATCATGGCATGGAGAGATTCAGAGGGATGACTGAACTTTGTGTTCTGCGATGATGGTTGAGTTGTGCACGAGGAAGAGAGAGATGGGGGATGAAGATGAGAGTGATGTGGAGGATATGAGCAGAAATGGGAAATCAGGGGAACGACTTGCCTAATTTGGTTGGGAAGACATCGTATCGGTGTAATTATGCACCCGATCACGAACCGTACCTGCCATATTGGGGATGGTAAATTCACTTGCACACGAAATTCTCTTAAGTTCCAGTTGCTCTTGATGATTTGCCCCATCCCTTCTCGTCTCTCTCCTTCTCATCATCAACTCTGCGATCACCTAAGCACACACAATTGAGTCATCCCTCTCTATCTCTCTATGCCATGAACACGAGTTAACACCGAGTACAGCATACACCGAGTACAGTATACACCGAGTACAGCATACACTGAGTACAGCATACACCGAGGACAGCATACACTGAGTACTGCATACACTGAGTACTGCATATACTGCGTACTGCATCATCCCAAGATCAACTGTCTCCTGCTGCCAGCCAATGTCTGATTCCTCGGCAGGCCATGTTATACTGAATTCTCGACATTCCCACAATCACGAGTTAACCAATGAATAGAGTCTCAACTCCCATCTCGCCTCCCTCCGGATTGACCGCCTCCAAGTACTCCACCAGTCTCGCTCGATCATGGCCTCCAAGTGCATCTCCAAAATCGCTCGATCACAGCGTCCAAGTTTGCACTCTCATGGCCTCCAAGTGTATATCTCGAAACTCGCTCAATTATGGCCTCCAAGTGCATCTTCCAACTCGCTCAATTACGGCCGCCAAGTGCATCTCCAAACTCGCTCAATTACCGCCTCTAAGTGTAACTCCAATCTCGCTCGATTATGGACTCCATGTTTGCACTATCACGGCCTTCGAGTGCATCACTAAGTTCACTTGGTAACGCTATGGTCAAATGGTTGAGCTCGAAGGGAGACAGCTCACCATCAACACTCGACCTCACCTCGCATTCCTAAGAATGAGCTGTTCTGGCTCGAGGAGCGTAGGATGTGGGTGAGAGCATAGGAAGGGATATGCGGCCATGATGAACCAAATGAATTGCGTGGATGTATGAAAGCTCGGCAAGGGTGCCAGAGACCGAGATCTGGGAAAGAGAGACTATGTATTGTGAATAATGCGATGATGTCTATCTACCCGGCGTCTTCCCAATATATACTCGCTGTCGCTGAGTCCGTCTTCGTGATCCCTGTATCTCTGTATGTAGTGTTAGCAACGGGTCCAAATTCCCGGGTCGGTTCCGGGTTCGGTTGCACCCGAAACCGGACCGTTGCAACGAGTCTTACCACACGAAAAACCCGGACTGTAGGACATCGGGCGGTTTTACCACCAAACACCCGGCATTTCAAGTCCAAAATTTTCCCTCCAATTAAGTATTTGAGTTCTGATCGTATCATGACTTAATCAGTACGTACATTGACCAGTTTCAGGCCCTCTTTCACCTCCCGCATTCAGATTTGCGATCGGACCAATAATCGTGGAGGCGCTATCGAAAACCCGCGAAATTCGCTCAAAAATCGCCTGTATTTCACAGCCACTCAATGAATATCAGTCCGATCGCAAATCTGAATGCGGGTAGTGAAAGAGGGGCTAAAACTGCACAATTTACGTACTGATCATGTCACAATATGATCAGAACTCATATACGTAATTGGAGCCAAAGCTGTAGGAACCGTATATTTGGAACTGCGGTTCGGTTCCAACCCGGCCAAATACCCGCGGTTCTAGGTCCCGGCCGGGTAACAACCCACCAAGACAACAGCGGTTCAGGTTTTTGGCCGGTTCTGGAACCGAACCGAACCGAACCGCAGGTCAAAACCCGGACCGCTGGCGGGTTACCCGGACCCGTTGCTAACACTATCTGTATGTATATATAAAGAGAGACCTAGATACTACATGCCATATCATGATGTAGCGAATCTTGTGACTGTAACAAAGACCAATATGATCAACGAAATGCCTTGTCGTTGTGGACCCTAAGAACCACTGCTGTCTAAGAACCACTGCTGCGGGAATTTGGCACCAAGTCTCCCGCAGTGCTTGTGCAGAGGTCTCAGCTGCTCTCAACGTCTCCCGCAGAGCTGCGCTGAGGTCTCAGTTGATCTGGAAGTCTGCTGCAGACCTGCGCAGCGGTCTCAGCATCTCCAAAATTTGAGTATTCCAATAGTCAATCTCGTAGCATCCTGAATGCACCTCCATAACTGCAGGTGCTTTCAGGAGCATGTGAGAATGCTCTTGCAGAGTCCGAGAGCACATTGCAAAGCTCCAATGGGGGATGGGAGCATGTGGAAGTACTTAGAAGCACTGGTGAGGGCCACCGGAGTGTCTGGGAGGTTTACGTGTGGCTTCCGGACCGAATTACATTTTGCTGATGATACTCGTCTAGTTTGGTATTGTATTTTTCTGTTGAACCTTAGTTGGTTGACCACTGAGTCATCTACTTTACTAACTTCCAAGTGGTGGTAACAGGTGAAAAACTTGAATTGACTATCTGGCACCAATTTGCCACCCTTGTTGTTTGACGATACTGTACATGATGGTGTTTTTATGGGATGTACAGCCGCAGCTACTGACTTCCTTTGCCTTTTCCCGCCCCAGAGTCCAAGTCTGAGAGACTCTCCAACTTGCTCTCTGCCTCACTGTCCGTCTCCTGAGAAGCCTCTGTCTCCTCAATCAGCTGTCCACTGTCCTTTTGACTGGTTGGTGCACCTCCTCTTTTTTTGTCTTTATGTGGGCATGCAGAGTTGGCTATTGGGGCATCGTTGCCAACAAAAGCTTGTTCGAGTAGCTTCTTCATCAAATCGCGGTTCGGGCAATTGCGCAAGATGTGACACACCAGGCCACAGTTATAACAGGTCAAACCATCATCTTTGGCCGGGCCAGCTGGGCCAGTTTCACCACCTGTGTTGAAGTCCACTTTCCTAGCTGGAGTTTTCGTAGTTGTGTTAGGTTCGTGTTGGAGCCACTTGCAGGTTGAGAATTGATGAGGAACGTGTCCAACGTGGCGAGGTGCTTCATGTGCTGTTTGAGGGTTGGAGTCCTATCGCGCATGCCAATATAATGAACCAAGTCTTTATACACTCCTTGGTTGCCCATTTCGATCATATACCTATAAGCGTCGGCTAACATTTCGGCAGGCATACGCTGGTGCGGGGCTGACGGTGAATGTAGGCCACAGAAATGCTCGTTATACTCTGTCACATGTTCTCCCATCTCTACGCTCAGTTCTTCTCATTCGTGTTAGACCAGGTCCAAGGCATTGTACGGAATATAGACAGCTTTCAACTCTGTGCAGATGGTGGACCATTCGATGGGTGTACTCAGTGGGAAACAGTGCATGGCCCAGACGACTGCATCGCCTGTCAGCTGTAGCACTGCTTGCTCTCCCCAACCCGTTGTGCTGACCCATCCAATTGCCTGGGCTGCACTCCACAAGTGTTGTTTCAAAGCAAAAAGGAAGGCGGTGACATCGGCCAAGGTTTGTTTGCTCTCATATGTTGGATGGTTAGATGACTTGACAGAGAATCCGCAGCCTCCAGATGGCCCAGGGGTTGGTTCGGCGGAGCCACAGATGCCGAATAAGCCAGGGGTCGGTTCAGACGAGCCATGGAACCCGAATGGGCCTCGAGGCAGTTGGGAGGTGTTCTGGGCTGGAGTCGCATGTATGAGGTTCGTCATCAGTCTTTGAATGATGTGGTTGAATGCTCTCAACTCGGATTCGAGGCCGCTCTTCTCTGACAGCAGATTTTTGACTTGGTTCAGCAGCATGTCATTCTGCAGCCGGAGCTGTGGAATGTCTGTCTGCTCCGTTGTCTGCGGCTCTGACTTGCACAGATCGAGCCGTCACTCCAACTTGGTGAATCAAAGTTTCTCGATCTGGAGCTCTTCCTCCACCTTCTCAATTCCTTGCGGAGCGGCCGCTAATTCTCTGCTCAGGCTCTATTGGACGGGCTCAGTAGCCTCCAGCTCCTTGACTTTAGCAGCCAAGCTCTCGTTGAGGTCTCAAATTTTGGCGAATTTCTCAGCTTGTTCAAGGCTCTTGGAGATGTTAGCATCAATGATATCCAGTTGAACATCCTCAGTAGCCCAGATCCAGATATTTACTTGGTCAGACAAGCGCCCGGGGCCGTCGCCGATGACCTTCATTTGGTTTGTGACGTATTATATTGTGCAAAGTTCTCTAGGTTGCAAGCCCGCTGTGGCTAAGGTCTTAAACCTGCTGCTAAACTCAGTTCACTCGGCTTTGTCGATTATGTCGGTAGTACCAACATCTTGTGAGTCGTGTGCATCATGTGTGTTGTGCATGTCATGCGTAGCAGGAAGGGCCATGATGTTGGAAGACTCGTGCGATGATTCCAATCTGCCTGCAGCGCAGTGGTTTGACGATAAACCAAGTTGATCCCCCATCGAGCGATGTGTTTCGATCGCTTCTGATGCTTGTGATGTTATCCGAACTGGAGTGTTGCTTCGACCGCGGCCAAATAGCCTGTCCATATGTATGAAAGTGAATGTTATTGATCATCGAGCTGACATCTTGCTAGAACTAACTACTATGCAAGCCTCCCGCAGAGCCGCACTTTCACATGACCAGAGCTGTCCACCTATACACCTTGCCAACTGAAAGACGCGAAATTCCAAAACATTTCAAAGCATTAGGAATAAAACTATTTCCATCAACCAAAGAGCAATCTTTCCATGATTGACCTAATCTACTCCCAATTCCTCGGAACCACTCATGGTTCAAACTTCCCTAATCTCTGCTCCAGCTGCCCTGAACATCTGGGCCATCTTCCTTACTGCATAATCCGCTGCTCTATTGAACCTGCCACAGTACAAACATCTCCCATCTGCAAGCCTCGTTGCCATTGCCTCCACAGAGATTCTTCATCAGCCTGCACTGTGATCCATCGCAGCTGGTCCAGTGTATGCAGCAACTGTCTCACCCAGAGATACTGCAGCAGACATTGGGGGTACCGCGGGTTCTGGGGATGTGGTGAAACCACTCTCTTCTTCAGGTTTGTGCAATGCTATCTTTGTCAGACATTGTTGAATTCGTTTGTCCCGCTTCGGGCACACCACAATGAATTCAGAGAGCTCCTCAGGCATATCATTCTATCCGAAGCAGTCGTCCATATCCTCGAAGGATGCCATGCACAGGGAGTTCTTGAACGCGAAAGGATTCCAAACATGGTCAGTAATGAGGTCATGAATTCCACAATAATACTGAGAAAACTCGCTGTTCTTCTGTTTGATTTGGTGGATTTTCCATTGTGCTGTCACCAGCCTGTTAGGGACCCCAAAAGCTGCTTCCAGGAGTTTTATAAAAGCTGGTAGGTCTCACAGCCCAATTGTTCTGTCAACCCAGAGGTGTGGCAAAATCTGGCGGAAGACAGTTGCCTTCAGGTGGTTCAATATGTACCACATTTTCAACTATTCATCAGGAAGGTTGCTGGGCTTGTGTAGAATGACCATCTGGAGTTGAGCAATCCAGCCCCTCAACTGACTTCAATCCGACCCTCAAAAGTTCAGGGAGTAAAGATCATTCTACCCTGCGTCTTCCCGACATGGGAGAGCAGCCGGGGACGCTCGCGCAGCCAGTTTCAGGGTGTTCGCGAATTGAGTCTTCATCCTGTGGACCTCATTTCAAAAGTCTTGTGCATCTCCGGTCATTGCATTGAGCCCGGCCTGTACTTTCTCCGAAGGTCCTGCCACAACGTGTCCCCTGTGGGCTTCGTCTACTTAGTTCACGAGTGTCTGCCTCTTCTTGTCCAATTCTGAATGATCGCACATGGGAGGTAGGAAGTGTTGAGCCTTCAGCTCTGTAACTTCTTTCTGCAGCATGATTATCTGGGCTGCATGGTCACAGAACCTTGGCACCATCTCCGCGGGTTCCGTATACCTAGCCACCCATAACAATGCTACCTGACATTCCGGCAGAAACTCCATGGTTTCCTCGAGCCTAATGCCATCTCCCAGAACATCGAGATGTTCCCTGATCGTTTCCTGGACCTCCCGTGATACTTGAGCCACTTGGTCGCATTCGAATGGATCCTGGCCTCGCCACAGATCTAGCACATCATCCGGTGCCAATTGATTCCGTCTATTTGCGAGGGGGTTGGACTATGAGGTACTATAATAATCAGCAGGATCTGCAAGGACTTAGCTGTTGTTGCTGCTGCTGCAGCATGTCCCTTTGTTGAATGGGTTCCTGGGCAGTTATGTTCTTCACAGTCACAATGTTCTTCCAGATGGCAGGGGAACCACCAGTGTCTCCCAAGGATTGTGTGCAATGTTGTCCCAACACTGGGTCATTAGTATCCAGACCACCACCTTCTCTTGCAGCATCACTCCAGTACATATTCCAAGTGGATGGAATGGATGGTTACTCCAAAAGATCAGCTTCCAATGGTTTCTCTTTGAATGAGGTTGCACGATACATCCCAATACTCTCAACATTGTCCAACAGTTCCGAATGAAAAGTAATGCAAGGAACTCCTGCCAGCTCGAACCGATGGGTTTGGGAAGGACAGTAACTGTCGTACATTTACATCCGAGAATATTGATCAATATGGGTAATGACACCTACCAAATGTGGTAAGCTGTGACTGCATGTCGATGTGATCATTGCAAATATGCATCCAAGATCAGTCGAATGCTAAACGGACCCAATAAGTACCAGAGCCAGGTTCCAAACAATACATACACCCTATTGAACGGTATAGGCAAATTCAATACCAGGTGGGCATGTGTAAGACTCATTCTACTGTGACTGAAGGGGTCAGGTAGAGGAGATAATGGAAACAATAATGGAATATCGGAGACAAGAACAAAGGCACTTGCATTTCGTATCCAGGAATCAAATCATATCAATAGTCATAGTCGTTCAAAGTTGTCTGTTTGCTTGGTGATAAGAGAGAACGAATGAAGACAGATGGAAAGCATATCCTCCAACCCAACACACCCTGTGAATATATATAGTTCATCTGCCACCTTCAAATCAACTTTCTTACTCCGATGTACTATCCGAATCACCGCTCATGGTCTTATACACCAAGACCAGAATGCATGTCAATGCACCCACACCATCTCATTGGACGTCGCAACACCTCACACCACTTCCTTATCATACAAAATTATCTCGCAACCACTATGCAGCATTTTTACACCCCCTCGGTATTCTTGAACCAGTCTGCCCATCTTTGACAGCAGTTCCTTCCCACAGCGCCAATGTAAAGGCCTATACCCGTGTATGGCCTGGTAGGATGGTATATCAGTAGATACGGTTGCAAACATGGATGTCAATATTGTAGAGTGGTGCAAGGGTAAGATAAGGTAAAATTATCACTGGAGATCTAAAGCTCGTGGTGAGCTAACTATCTGAACAAGGTGTTACCCGGCTCTGGACACATCAAGTGCAGCTGTGCCGTTGCATTATCCCCCTCCTCAGGTGCAGACCACCTGGGCTGCGTGAACCCTTACGAGTGCAGGAGGGAAACAAAACAATCAAATAACCGTTCAAATTACGCACAGGCACCAACCTATATGTCCCACAACTGATCAGTACTGTATGGTAGACATTCGGCGAATCCGGCGCACTGGGAAACTCCACCTCCAGTTGTCTTTTCTCTGGAGGTGGTAATATCTTGTGCCAACGCCATTTGTACTGGGCCAAGATCCGAAGATGTAAAGAAGTACACAGGTAATGAGTAGAGAAGAAAAAGAACGAACATCAATAGTGCCACCGTCCACAATATCTCCACTTCTGTAATGTCCAGCATCCCACCATCCAATCTCACACTGGTAACAGGTACCATGTGTAGGATATTGTCAGAATTAGACACTGTAATCTCGGTGAAATCCCCAATCATAGTATCCGCCTCATCTTGACTCGGCAGCATCGAAGGTGGCACCTGCTTGCTACTCTTCATCATCATTGCCATCACCATTGCCATTGCCATTGCCATTGCCATTGCCATTGCCATTGCCATTGCCGACGCGATCAGCCTTTGCATCGGTAAATCTGACTTGTAAGCTTTCCAGCAACTGGTCATGCTCACTGTACTCCGTAGTATGCTATCACTTGAGTTGTTCCAATACCTTATGAAAAACTCCTTCAGCCAGGCCCATCAGTGAGTAATGTTGCTGCTTTGGAAGTCATATTCAAGCGCAGTCAGTACAGAGGATGCGGGCTTAACATCTCGGCCTGGATTGTAGCTTCTGCTCTAGGTATCATAGCCGTCGGTAATGGTCAATCATATAAGACCTTATATCTATTTACAAGTGGCTCAAGAAATGCACATTCATACCAGATATTTTCGATCGCATTTGCATGCTCCAGACCTTTGTGCATAGATTTGTAGTCCTGTCTCAATATCTGACATCATCTCTTGAAACCGGTGTCTCTCACACAGCGCACATCAGTCATTATATTCAAACTCCATCAGCATTGGCCAAGCAGGCAGATAGGCATGCAGTATTGTCGTGTCGCTTTCAATTCGGCAAGCCATTTGGTACAACATCTAAGTTTGTACTTTTGGTAGGTAGAGCTCCCGATGATACCCAGTTCCTGCACCCTCCATTCAAGGCAATACAGTAATCATCATTTGGTAGTTCTCTCGACTGTGTCACGATGGCATTCAGTGACAGACGCTGGCGACGCTGTTTGGTGACAGTCTCTTGCTATGCCGTTCCCTAAACTATTTTGTATGTTCCGAGATTATTTTTTATCTTGTATGGAACTGCATCGGTTGTCATATTTTCACTTGCTCGGAATGGATCACACCCGGTTGATTGTCTCGTCTGCTCTCCGGGGCTCTTGCAGTCGGACTGATCATGTTCATTGTCGGTGCACTTGTAGGTACAGATGACATCCACCCTGTGCTCAGTGCACTAATCCTCTCCAATCACACACCATCTTTCCTCTAAGTATGCTTTCCGCTCCTTCTGCTGGTGTGTTTGCTGTCACTTCTCTGGGTATCCATATCATTGTTCTGCTTGTTGAGTCTGCTGATCTCTTCTAAGGTAGGCTCATCAACTAACCTTGAGGTGCAATTCGCTGCTGGTAAGTGCGCTCCAAGCTGCTTCCTCGCAGGACCTCTTGGACAGTGATTGCTTACAGTAGGGGTTGGTTTTGCCTCTGGAACGGTCATCTCCTTGTATATGTCAAAGCTCTGTGGACAACTCATCCATTACGTCTTCATCTGGTGCCAGATGGAGTGGTAAGGCATTATTCTGAAGTTGATTTCCTGTAACAGCTGAGTATCTCGGGAATGTTGAGACTGTTTCGGGATCACTGAGACTGATTCAGAATCTCATCCGGGAATGTAACTTGGACATGTGGCTTCTTGATAGATCTATAGGTGCATTTGCCATCATTTGCCTGCATGCAGATTTCGTGGTTCTCAGAGTACAATTGTTGCTTCTTCTCCCTGTGCACTTGCCACAGCCACCCTCCTCTATAGTTGAATTTGGTTCACAGTGCTTTGTGCCTGCATTTCCAGTGCGGTAATTCATGGTAGGGGTTGATGCAATTCCGGCACTGTCATCCCCCTCTTTAAAGATTGTTCCTCCACTAAAGAATAATCTCATACAGCTTGTGTGGTATCGGCACTGAACGTGACACTCGCCCTCTGATACCAAATTACATTCTGCATTGCAACTTGATCATGTAGGTGCATGATTCGGTATCTCTGGATAGTACTCTGAATTGTGCATTGAGTAGTGCTCGGTATCATTCTCGATGGAGCCATGCCGCTTGTATAGTGTATACAAGCATATTTGGGTTCCATTGTAAATTCGTAGCTCGGAATCAAAATTGTGAGCTCCAGAATTTTGTAATATCACATAAACCCAATATCGGCATATTGGAAAGGGGATTGATTGTCCTCTGTCTCCTGTGATCAATCTCCAGAGATTCACCTCCTAAGATTCACCTCCTGTTATCCTCCTGCAGTCTTCCATATCAAGTTGCAATGCATAGCTGGCAGCAATCCATCTCCGGACAGAATCCATCTCCTGTCACCCATCTTCTGCCGCAATACTTCTCCAGCGACAATCCATCTCTGGCTGTAATCCAACTAGTTGTGATCCAACCAGTCGTGATCCATCTGCCTTCAGCCATTCATTTCCACCCTTTGCATGATGGTACTCATATGGGCAGCATTCCATGACTTCTCCTGTAGCTTTGGAAGATCTCTAAAGATCATTGTTACTGACCTCCATATTGTCTGTCTTCTATTGACTCTTCATCACAGTCCCAAAATCCGTCCAGTGACATATTGCCCATCATAAGAAAATAACCACTCATCGATCCATCCATGTGGCATCGGATTAGTTAGTCCGAATCCGTGATCTGGCTTCGTGAGCACCTGATTGTATTCCATCCAACTGCTGAAAGACCGCTCCACTCAACTCCGAGCAGTTGTAAATCCGCGCATATGGCAAATTGTAGCCAAGCTCCAAATCAATTGCAATTGTCTGACGTGGCAAGAGTGTCTCCCCCTTGTCTTTGCTGAAAACCTCCATGGAATCTCAATACATTGCTAGATGAGTTCTCCAGTATCCGTAGGCGCCATGTTTGTCAAGGTGCCGTCTCCATCTCTAAATGTAAGGTTGTATTTTGTGAAAGAAGTGGAGGGGTGAAGAGAAATATTCAAGAGTCCGGATTTAAAATGGTTTGTCCATTGAACAGCTAAACAATGCCGTCTAGTACTCCCTTTGTGTCTCCGAGTGCCGGTAGCAGTCATTCAAGGTCCACATTGTTAGTTCACTCATCTGCCGCAACTACTGCTGGTGCTTCCCGCTCGCCCGTCTAGTGTTTGATGCGTATGTCACCACAAGAGATGCTTTCCACGGTCACTCCCTACACCCCAGTATGTACTCCCACTCTTAGGAAGAGTGTCCAATCGACCTCCTCACCGGTCAGTAGATCATCAATTGCAGTCGCTCAAATTTTGTAATATATGAAGTAGAGCCACCTCTTCCACTCACACTGTGATTAAAGAACCAACAGTTGAATGCTATGCAAGTCGACACTGATGTTTTAGCACATGGTGTATCCACCGTGGCTGCCACCATGTATATGAAGAAGCTCACCCAGGGAATCCCTTACTTGTCACACCGAATTGTGACTGTCTATCAATGACATTTTGTTCTTGTCTCACCCAATTGGGACTGTCTGACGACCAAATAATGTGCTTTCTGTTGAGCTCATTGGAAGTATGGATATCCCTATGCCAAGGACTATGATGTAACTTGCCTCTTTTATAGTAAGTGCCATTAGTCATCGATTGACCTTATGTCGATTCGACATGTCTCGTTACACGATACAATGGACACCTTTGCGTACGCCCGCGCACACTCGACTACTCGAGCACACGCCACGGTACAACACGTTATGAGCCCTTGTGTGTAAAAGGGAACCGACGATGAATACTTCCACTTTTGTTTGTCGAGTGGAGGTCATCGTCACGGAGAAGCGTCTCCACAAGCTAAGTGATTACCCCGCATTCCACCGTGTTTCTGACGGCGGCTGCTGGATGTCTCCCGTAGAGTCCGAGAGACTACTATCACTGACTATTGCGATACAAGATTAGGATCGTGTAAGATGAGTTTGACCACGGTCACCATCACCAAGTTCAATGGCACGAACTATGCACAACGGGCAACCGAGATGGCCCTACTTGTCGAGCCGAAGCAAGTGTATGGTATCATCAAATGATACGACGACAAGCCGGAAGAGCCAGCAGCAAACGCGACCGCTACAGAGCAGGCCGCTTTCAGAGACTGGATGAATCGCCATGGTGTTGCCATATCGACTATCCTACTCGGCATGGAACCGAGGATACAGGCGGAATATAGGGTTGTTGACGATGCGAAGACACTTTGGGAAAAGCTAGCATCAGCCTACAAGTCAAAGCTGAAGCTCAACATCTTCGAGATAAGGGAAGACCTTTCGAACATCAAGCTACAGGACTGTGGAGATGTCAACAACTACACATCGCGGATCAATCGGAAAGTCAAGGATTACAATCTCTGCGTTGGGCCATCGACCACTGACACTGATGCTACCGATACGGACTCTGCAAAGACAATCGCCAAGATGAGTGAGCAAGAGCACATCTTCTACCTCCTTCGCGGAATCCCAAGGAACGAAGAGTGAAAAGTCTTCCTGGAGCTCATGATGGACAAGAACGCCACGATGACCGCCACCCCCGATGAGATCGTCACCAAGCTCGTCGAAAAGGATGCTGCAATCAAGAGAGAGAATGGGCTCGCTCCAGAAGCTCTGCCCTTTGCAAAGAAGGGTGGCAAAGGTGGTGGTAATGGCGGTAAAGCCGGTAAAGGCCGCAAAAGTCCAAGGAGGGATAAGAGAGATAATCAGGGAGACAACGATAGGAAAGAGAAGGATATCCGGAAGTGCTTTCATTGCCAGCGGAGAGGGCATACCACCGAGCACTGCTTGAGCAAGCTACGTGGCAATCCTCCAAAGTCTGCCGACATTGCAGCAGAAACATTGACTAAAGGATCGGCTAGTTCGACTCTCACCACTTCGATTGAAAACTATTGGATGGTGGCCAGCTCAAGTGCTTCATCCAGTGTTTGGTTCTTCGATTGTGGGTGCACGACTCACATCTCCGGCTGTCGATCAATGTTCATCACCTACACCGAATATCCTCCGAATACGAAGAAGGCCAAGGGATACAATGGGGTTACCTCGTTTGCATCCGGATATGGAAGTGTTAGCTGAATTTGTCAACTACCAGATGGAAAGACGGAAACGATCATATTTCGAGAAGTGGTGCATTTGCCAGGATTGTTGAATCTCATCTCACAGTCTCAGATCATGGACAAGGACGTCAAAGTCGAACAGGTGAATCACTACGGTCTCAACCTCTACAATCGCCATGGCAAGTGGATTGCCACTGCACCTCAGGTCGATGGGCATTTCGTTTGGGATCGAGTTCTGCATCGGGAATCGACCGAATATGCCGATATTGACTACAGCTGCCTGCTGGCACTTAAGACGACTGGGCGCGCATCTCGCCACGATGCAGAGAAGCGGATGTTATGGCACCGCCGGCTGCCACACGTCGGTCAAAAGGCCATCGAGATCTTGCGAACAATCACCGACACTTCGAAGATGACCTAGAAGTGCGATTGCAAGAGCTACATCACATGCAATTTAGCTCGAAAGCCCTTTACTCCTACGACCTCCCGTCATACTGAGCCTCTGCACCTTGTCCACTCGGACATATGGGGTCCATTGGTAACAGCCACCAGAGGAGGTCGATATATGCTGCGCTTCATTCACGACGCCACAAGGCATACGGATGAGTACATATTTCAGTACATGTCGGAAGCCCTTGAGAAATTCAAATAATGGAAGGCTCGTAGAGAAAAGGAGTCGGGCAAACAAGTGAAGCGATTTCGTACAGGTGGATGCGGTGAGTATACCTCCAAGCAATTGGCAGAATACCTAAAATCAGAGGGCATGATAAAAGACACGACTATGCCCTACACTCCTCAGTCTAATGGAGTTGTCAAACGGGCGAACCGCACGATAATGGAGCGCTTACAATGCATGCTTGACGATGCCGCACTTTCGAAAAGATACTCGGCCATTCCAGTCTCAGTGGTGGTGTATCTCAACAACCGCACTCTGACGCAATCGGTAGTCGGCAAGACTCCGTACAAGGCCTGGCATGGATCCGGAAGGAAGCCATCTTTGAAGCATCTCCGTGTGTTCGGATGCATGGCTCTCGTGCATGTTCCGAAAAAGAAACAAAAGAAGCTGGATTACAGAGCCACTCCCAGAATATTCGTTGGGTACAGCATATCGAGTAAGCAGTACTTCGTATACGATCCATTGACCAAGACGCTTCACTGCTCCCGAGATGTGGCATTCAGAGAAGGAATGCAGGACAAAGCACCGAATGCTGCAGATGATGCGATCTTGAACGAGCACTTCTATAGAGATGTCATTGTAGAACCCACACCCACCATGAAGCAATGTGAAACCTCGCAGCCAACTGGAGATGGAAATTCCGAATGTCAAACGGAGTAGCCACTGGATGACGATTCAACTCCGGATCCTCCGAAGCCAAAGAAGAAGTCACGAGAATTGGCTTGACTTGAGACGTCACTTGGAGATGCATGGAAGCTGCCGGCCGAAGGTAGTCGCCGAAACTGCGCTGGGAAGGATACGTTGGCAGAGTCTGCACAATCGGCTCTCGAAGATGAGGAATTCGAGGATATGATTCCCATCTACGCTGCAGCTGCGATATCTGACGATAATGAGGATGGCATCGAGGATCCAAAGTTTTGCAAAGCAGCAACCGAGTCTCCGCTCGCTGAGAAATGGCATATGGTGACACAAGAAGAGTTAGATGCCATTGGTCAGCATCAAATCTTTGGATATTTTGTGGAGCGTCCGGAATGGAGAAAGGCTTTGCGAAGTCACTGGGTATCCAAGATCAAGCCCGATGGAGCATGCAATGGGTAGCGGTTCATGGCCAGGCTAGTCTGTGGAGGAAATCACCAAATCAAAGGCATCCACAACCAGGCTACGTATGCACCAACTGCTCGCTTGGGCCACGTTAGGCTGGCACTTGCCATCGCCGCCATGTACGATCTCGAGATCCATCAAATGGACATATGCATGGCTTTCTTGGGTGTTGACTTGGAGGAACAGATCTATATGCACCCGCCGCAGGGATATTTTCGTTTGCTCCAAACAGGGAGATTAACAAAGACTTCGCGGAAGATGGTACTCCGCTTGAGAAAGTCTCTTCATGGCCTGAAACAGTCTTTCCACGTTTGGTATGGCACTTTTAAGGACTTTGTGCTCTCGATTGGGTTCGTGGCATCACATGTCGACGGAGGACTGTTCGTGCTCCATAATAAGAATCAAGACATCATTGCCGCGGTCGTTCTGTAGGTTGATGATCTCCTCATCACTGCTAACGAGGGCTTTAATGGGCAGATCAAAGACCAGATGAAGAAGAGGTTCCGGATGCATGATCTCGGGTGTGTCTTCTTCTATCTCAGCATGAACATCTGACACAATCGGGACGATCATACGATCGACATACATCAGCATAGCTACATTCGGACTATCTCAGCGAAGTTCAGAATGGACGAGTCCAGGCCAGTTGCCACGCCAATGGCAATGAAGCTTCACAAGAGGAAACCCGACAAAGAAGCCTGCGATCCGACCATACACCAATCGATGATCGGAAGCTTTATGTATGCGATGACCGCCACTCAGCCCGATATCACATATGCCATCGGAGATCTCAGCTGGTACAATCACGACCCGAGCAATGAGCATATGGTCGCTCTCAAGCGTGTGTTTCAATACCTCAACGGCATGAAGGACTGGCCACTGCGCCTCGGAGGAGCACTCGGAGAAGGCGGACTTAAATGTTACGTTGATTCGGAACATGCTGGATGCCCGGATGACTATCAATCGACAAGTGGACTGGTCATCACGTTCAGAGGAGCGGTCGACTGGAGATCGAGAAAACAGAAGTCGACTGCCCAGTCCACAACCGATGCTGAATACTATCTCTTTGGAGTTTGCTGCATGAGACTCACACAGATCTCGCATCTCTTGAACGAGGTCGGCATCCCGACTATCCCTCACATGCTCTCCGATCCACAGTCACTGATCGCGAGTATTGAGAACAGAATCTACTGCGGAACTGCAGTTGCACACATTGCGGCCAAGTACTATTATGCTGCAGATGTGGCTAGAGATGGAGAGATCGACTTGAGCTACGTACCGACTGTTGAGATGCTTGCCGACTGCTTCACAAAGCCACTGCCGAAGCCCGCATTTTTGATGCAGTGTGCTGCAATGAGAATGATCAGAATTGGACTCTGAAATGGCCTCGGTACGCTCGGAAATGGTCGTGGGAATGGTATTGGAATTGGGAATGGCATCGGGAATGCCGTCGAAAAGTAAATTGATTCGGCATGTTTGTTTTGAGGAGATCCACAATGTTTGATTGGCTTCTCTTCTCTTTTGTTTACTGTTTTTGTTTGAAATGGACGTGATAGCTGTCCTGGAGGAGTGTTGAGCTGATTGGAAGCACGAATATCACTATGCCAAGGACTATGATGTAACTTGCCTCTTTTGTAGTAAGCGCCATTAGTCGTCGATCAACCTTATGTCGATGCAACTTGTTTCGTTACACGATACAATGGCCACCTTGGCATACGCCCGCGCACACTCGACTACTCGAGCACACGCCACCGTACAACACTTTCCCAGATGAGTATAGATACATCAAATGAACCTGTTGCACTTAAATTATATACACAATCCGCTGGTCTCCTGAGAGTGCCCAGATGCTCCATACTACGGTAGCCCCATGCATCGGCAGATTCCTGACTACAAACTAGGTTCTCCGTACTATGCCTACAAACCCTCCGAGATGCTGTCGTATGGGGATATATTCATATTTGATGGTTCAGGATTGATCAGCTGTTGTTGACTTGTTTGACGAAACCGCAATGAGTTGACACAGATGGTTCTCCACTCACAATAATCTGATTTGGTCGTCTCAGCACGTGCCAATTATCATAATTGACAATGTGAGTCATGAATTGTTCCAGCTGGACACTTTAGATCTAGTGGGGTTAGTATAGTTCCATTCGGAGCTGCCACATGTTCCGCAATCACATCTCCTCTGTTGAATTGATAACCTGTTTTGAGTCGTTGGTGTTGACCTCTCAAAGCCATTGCCCAACCTCTTAACCATCCATCACATTGATAAGTTCATCAAGTCTTGTAGAAGATACCTAATTGCAAGGGCTGTAGGGGATGTCGATGGGCATGAATCATGTTACCAAAAGGTTCTGGACAGTCGCTTCGGGTCCGGGTCTGGGTTGGAATCGAATTGTTGCCAAATTTGCAGTCCAGGTGGTTCATAATCCCAAATGGTCAATTCGGGGATGGTTCAATCGATGACTTCCAACCTGTCTCTATTGGGTGGGTTGTCAGTCGGTTGTCCAGCGGGTCCCTCTGTAGATTCATATAATGCTCTTGTTTTTGCAGCATGATAATTGTATCTTACCAAAATCGCTAGCTTAACATCCAGTAATCACTTTTTGCATGTTTTGAAGTTTGCGATATTGATTATTTTGGAATCTGTGTTTCTCCATGTATAGTGTGCATTGTTGCATAACAAGGTAGTGAATAGTTCTGTTATGTGCTCGAATATCCGTGCGATGCCTTGATTGCACAGTATGCAAGACCAAAAATTGTTGATGCTCCATTGATGTTCATTTTCATGATCGGGTAACAAAGATATCATGCACTGTGATGCCTGAAAAGGCATCCATCACTTGATATATGAAGTATTGCCACAACCCAACACTTAGATTACCAAAGATGCAGAACCAAAAATGGTTGATGCTCCGGTGACACTCATTTTCAGGACGGGGCAGGGAGCGTCACTTCACTCTAGTTTTTGCCTCCCACAGGCGGCCAATACAGCCTTGATGGATGTCTGCAACCAGTCACCATTTAGATGACCGAAGATGCAAAGCCAAAAATTGTTGGCTCTCAGTTGACCCTCATTTTCAGAATGGCGCAGTGACCATGTTGCTTTCTCTTTTGCCTATAAAGGCTGGCAATACATTCGTTATATATAACCACTACCACTTCACTATTGAATTACAGAACTTACAAGACCAAACACAGTTGACGCTCCATTGACACACAGTTCCGGCATGGGGCAGGGAGCATATCCCTGCTGTTGGTGCCCCGAAAGCTTGCCAATATCTCAAGAATGGATGTTTGCAACCAATTGGAAAATAGATTACCCATGATGCGATGCTGAAAATCATTGATGCTCCATTAACTCTCATTCTCAGAATGGGGCAGTGACCATGTCGCTTTATCTTTTGCCTGGAAAAGGCTGTCAATATGTCGGTTATGCATAACAGCGACCAAATCACTTCTCAAATACCGACCTGACAAAACAAAAAATCATTGACACTCCGTTGACGCTCAATTTAACGTATTGTCCATCCACAATCTGCTGCTATCAATATTTGTACTCGTCATGATTTGAACTAATTCGTTGCTTTTCTGACTGGTTGAGAGTCGACCCCATGGCAAAGCTGAGCCTGATAATAGGTTGGCACTCTTAGCTCTCAGTTAAAGAAAAGTTATACATCTTGCGAAATGATATATCCCACCAGCTGTACAGCAGTTTATCCACCGATATCCACATGAAACTGCTCACCATTCTCCCATATTATATTTCTAGAAGAAATTCCAGGTCAAGCGACAAAAAGAACCTGGTGCAACATATTGATGCATTCTGTCCTACTTTTTCTGGTTGACTGTATTCCTTGTCGTTTCAATTGCATTGACCATCAGCAACCTCTTTTCTGTGGGGACGGATTTGAGTGCGGTCATCATGTGGGTTGGTTTAGGGTTGTGCGCGGCGGAGCCGCATGCACTTTAGTTCTTGTGTACGTGTCAATTAGACTTAGAGAGTCAGTGAGTTTAGGTCAATAGAGAGATTCAGGACACCGGACACCGTACA
>Ga0307512_10001526_pt1 | contig 32498 bp, 36 predicted proteins | sample 14_EM_MG_FD_200267 | JGI IMG/M metagenome (GOLD analysis project Ga0307512, IMG submission 200267) | Populus trichocarpa ectomycorrhiza microbial communities from riparian zone in the Pacific Northwest, United States - 14_EM | ecosystem: Host-associated > Plants > Roots > Unclassified | place... | reverse complement strand
AGAAGGGGACGACGGGTAGTAGGAGTGGAGCTCCGCCATCTAGCCGGCCAGCCCGGAGGCGGAGGGGACTAAGGGGCTGTCATACTCTAAGTAGAGTGAATACAGTATGATTAAAACAAAACAAAAACGGGCTGGCTGAAGGAGGGATATCAGTGGAGTTGGAGACGAGACGAAGACGAAGACAGGCACGCTCGTGCATTCTTCGCGACATTCCCGGTGCCTCGCCCACGTTACTCTAGCCCAGAGCATTCACCGCAAGCATCATTGACACGTTGTATGAAGTGCCATTCGGAAGGAGGATACCGTCGTTGGAGTAGGGAGGATATCATTGGAGGTTATCGTCGAACGGGTTCTCGGGCTGGAGCGGAGGTCTATTGTTGGGACTAGATGGCTTAGCAGGGAGCCGGAGTTCATACGTCCAATTCCTTCACTTAAATGTAATATCAGCACCCCCTCCATCCAGATTGGCAATTGCAGGACCGAGTACATCATAACCTTCGTCTTACATGCCGTTGGAGGAGATGATTGCTGCTGTCGCGAATATAGGGAGGGGGGTAAAGGCGATGAGAGATAACCGAGGGTGAAAATTGACGGCAAAGATGAGGGAAGGCGAGCATGGTGCAGAAATTTGACGAAGTAAAGATGGCGGAGGTTGAATCCATCTGTCTGACAAGCTTGCGAGCGACGAGAAAATCTGGTAACGAGTGCAGAGGTTGAATAGCGAGAGAAGATGGTAAAGATCGTTCGCAGGACGCTCGTGCCGCCGCTAAGAATGACAGCAAGCAGGGATTCCACATTCAGGCTAATTTGAGCGGTCGTCGTGTCATCACCCGATTCCGGTCTCAGACTAGGCGAAATCATGCCAATTTAGCTCAAGTATATGGCTGTAGTACTGGCGTATCACCGTCGAAACTGAGATACACAGGCCATAGAAGAGTTTCTTTCTGGAAGTAAATCACAGAATGCCGCGCATTGAACTGGGCAAATGCGGGATTCTCAATTCATCCTTTTCATATTCTGTATCTACATACTCTAGTAAGAAGCGCTTAGGATTCACATGCTCTCTTGATATTCAAGCATCGGAAATCCCCGGACTCGGAGTGCCGGACACCTGTGCACGGATCGACAAGGTTGGTATGCACGTCAACCTATTCTGGGAAACTGTTTGCGTTCGCTTACCGTTTCCAGGGGTCGCCGAACGTTTTTCCGCTCTGCAAGCCACGGAATCATTTGATGGGAGCATGATGACACCACCTGTATTAATTAGTTACCCCGCTCTGCTCCCGGTATATCCAAATTATACGTCCAATGCTTCCATCCCATCCCTATCATCGAATCTTCTGAATCCACAGCATCACCACGTCAAAGTCAATATCAGTGTCTTCCACCGCTCTCGATTGTCCGCGCCTCCACACTCGTTGAAGCCTGTTCTCGTCGCTCCCTTCGCATCCACACTCCTTGTGCATACTTTCGCTACTGTTCATACCTCAGCGCTTTGTATTTCTATGCTTCTAATGTCTCCCCGTGTAGCGCATCAGGCAAGACCCCCTCCATGTTTTCTACGCCGAGTATTCTCACAGTTCCGACTGATAACTCACTTGTTAATGTGAGGCCTAGGCGGATACTACAGTCACCAGTACCTGCTCTAACCTAACATTAGAATGAAGTGGTTGAACACGTAGTTAAGTAAGATGGAGTGTTATACGTATACGAGTCCCTTCACGATCTTAAGCCTTCCGACCTCCGGTGTTGCCCTCGTCTACGTGGAATATGTCTTGTCTAGGTCGCGTCCATCCCTCTAACGTCGTTTACCGCTCTACCTCTACCGTCGTCTACCCCTCCGCCCTCATGCCGTCGTTTACCCATCCACTCCGTGCCCTCTGTGCACCGTCGTCTACACTTCGCCATCATCTATCACTCCGGCATTCTCTACCCTACCGCTATCATCTTCTGCACTGCAGTCGTCGTCTCCCACCCGCCGTCATCTCTCCTGCGCGTTTCCTTCCTTATTGAGACAAATCGAATTGATCGATTGAACCTACGGCGAACTCAGACGAGAACACCAATCGATGTATACTCTATACGATTCACTCTCTTGCCTCGATCCCGTTTCTTTTGCAGTGACAACTTATGAGCAATCAAGCAGATCGAGAAGACCTACAGCGACACGAGATGACAACACGGTAGCCGAATGATGGATCAAATGGCACCAGTTCGAGAAGCATTTGGCACGGATGCGAGTTCGAGTCCAAGGCTGCGGGACCGTAGGCTACACCACGATTAACACTGCATGATGTTCGTTACGACAATGACAACGCCACTTTATGTTGATTTTTACACGTCACTGCTTGTGTCCACCATCTTTAACTTGCTGATGACGATATTGACTCGATAAGCACAAGATATTCTCACTACAATGGCCACGAATATCTCACGACATTCCCACGGCAGTATCATCACACTGTTTGACCCATGATATCGTTTGATGAGCTACGAGTGGCTAGAACGGTCTGAAAAGTGGTTGTTAATACACCGAGTCACGGGGTGGACTCATACAAGTAGTAGAGTCCTTTATGTAGACTCACTCACTCACGACTTTTTACTCCTCACTGCGAGCGCCACTCTATTATCTCTGGGATCTTTAGACTCTTCCTGTAAATAAAGGCATAGATTCACCCTTAGACAGATATTCAGATATTGTACGATAGACAATTCAAACTCTTCTTTGCGCTTGATTGATCTCAGCACACTGCCACACTGCTGATCGTGAGAGCTAAACCATAATGAAATGGACCCTAGGCATGCATGCGTCTACGTCGACACGAGTTCGCATATCGCTACAAGGTTATGATATCATATCGCCTAGCAGCATTCGATTCGCTATTCCCTTCGAAGTTTAAGCCGGCCATATACCCAAGTACTTACCTTTCAACGATGTAAATCGGGTAACTGGTAGTTTAATTGACAAAATTTATATTCATCTAGATGCACTTCGAGTTGAGGAAAGTACTCGATGGGTTTCAATGTACACTCAATTGCTGGGCCATATACTCTGTTCTAGTCAGTTCACGGAGTCCCACCTTCCATAAATGAACCAAACAGATCAGTGCAAGATAAACTAACCAGTACTAAATATGCCCAACCAAGAGTAGCAATTACTCCAATCACAAAGTTATGTATACATGAAATATGCATAATTCATCGCTCTTTCAACTCCTAGTCTCCATTTTACCATATCTTTAATATTGATAGAATAGTTGTGAAAAAATATCAATTTTCGTCAATTTTTGAGTATTTTTTTGAAAACTGCTCAATCAATTTCAAAGATTTTTGTAAATCGAAGACTAGGAGGTGAAAGAGCGATGAATTATGCATATTTCATGTACACATAACTTTGTGACTGGACAAATCCTCATAGACTTAATTGGAATGACCTTTTGTTATTTTTCTAAGCACAGCTGAGAAGAGAAAAGACAAACTATTTTACCCCCGATTCTCCCTACGATCGGCTGTATCCCTCAACGACGTGACTGGTCAGCTCACGGAGTGTTTAGGCTCCGCGAGCTGACCGGTCAGTTCATGGAGCCCAGTCAATCCGCGGGTTGACCGGTCACTCCGCGGACTGACATCCTCCGTGAATTGACTAGAACAGGAGTCATCTATGCGTCTACAATTCGGTCGAGTGACAATTGTGATGCTGACTACCGGGTATTGCAGAGCCGCCGCTGCTATTGACAACTTAAGTATGCACGTAGTCGGCTGACCGTTGGAAGGGAACGGGTAGTTAATGAGATCGGCATGGGGGCTCTTCCAAATCGAAGGAAGTTTGTCGTACTTGCACTCTCACTGCTCTCGTGGCATGTTTACTAGTTAATTCTGAGCTGGGGGTCGACTGCTCTCGATACTGCAATCGAGCTAGATAGTTATAGATTTATCTTGGCAGCAGGCGTAGACTCACCGTAGAGGAGTAGCGCATGGCACAACAGGAACCTTTGGCTGCTGATAATTCCCACACACCTCATTGCCGAGATTATAACCGTTCGTATCCGACCCACAGATATATATCACAACATGTTGCTGAACATGTTGACTAGTGGAGGAATTTTGCCCTAGATCACGTGTTGCTTACTATGTCCACATTGGTCCCTTTCTCTTCTCTTGATCTTTGTATGGGTACATACGGGAGACAATCGGTGAGTTTTCTACACCCACCGCTACGCGCACGTGCCAACAGAACATCACACTCCAGCCTAGACAGATTCCAGAGCATCGTGAAAACGTTCTCCCCCAGCACCGCTGTCGCTTCCCTCAGTTCCTTCGCCATCATCCTCGCCCTCTTTGCTCTTTTCATCAATCCAGTCCAAACTATAACACCATGTCCAAGTTAATACACTACCGGACTGTTTGCGATAACGTCTCATCTTTGCGCCGCTGTTCGCAGGAAGCAGCAACCCGCTACCTGTTGCCCTAGCGATGTGTCTTGAGCAAATAGCAGGACAGCATGGAAGCACATAGTTTCTGGTGGGAGATCTGGAGAATGAACGCCCTAAATGACGATGTACTGGTCGGTAGCCTTCGGATGGATTGTGGTCGGTGAACCAGCCATTGGTGGTGGAGCGGAGGCTATAGAGATCTCCAAAACACCACGGACAAACCACGAATTCTTCAGCATCGGTGCCTTCAGTATCTTGCAAACAAAAGTGGCAACCGTCAGACACCCTGTCAAATCGGGAATCATAGCAAAAATCGTAATCTTGTGGGTTCAGACCACAGCTTCTCAATGCACGATACCACAATAAAACTCTCCGTTGTACAGTTGCACAATCTTGATCCGCACTGTTCCAAATCAAATCACAGGATGTTTGCCCGTTTTCGGAAACCGCTGGATCAGCTCCAAAATTTATAAGAAAAACGAGCAACTCGCAGAAACGGGAGAAGTCAGAATTCTTCGTCTTAGAACACCAGTCTCCAGAGAGAATGGTACGTAGTGTTATCCAGCCAATTCGTGGATCCCGAAGCGTCAATGCGGCACATTCCATCGGTTGGGTATTACGTGAACTCCTCCACCAAGTTGCTCTGCCAGGACTTGCACTCGGATGAGCTGTAGGAGTCTCAGATCGTTGGGTTTCAAGCAATGTACTCAGGCGGTATCCCGTGTGTAAAAGAATTTGGAAAGCATCGAGATTGCCGTGACGAAGTGCTACATGATATGGAATAGCCAACTTCTGCCAGTCATCGAAGGAGAAGTCGTCAGGGTTGCTCAACGCACCAGCAACAGCTGGAAGAACCTGTAGTGCAGCCCGTCTACACACAGCTGCTCTAAACAGTACTTCCGCACGGAAGGGGTCAAGAAACACATCTGCTCCATTTTGCTCCAAACGAGAGAACAGAGGATTCGAATCTATGATAATCACACTCAGAGCGATTGGTGTTATTCCGCGAGGGCGGCAGTATTCATCTACACTCTCCAACCGTATGTCATCACGGTTAACTGCAGCTTCCGAACAGACGTCTGCTCCTTCATCAATTAGTCCTTGAGCAGTTTGGAATTGGCCCGCGATAATAGCAAGCTACAAATAAATATAGTCAGTTACATCATATCATTAAAGACGTCCATAGTTTCACAGCATACCATTAATGGGGTACGCCCGTCAACTGTTCGATCATTTGGTGAGGCTAATCCTTTCCTGAAAAGCTTCAAAATTCCCTTAAAATCTCCTTCATGTGCAAGCTCGAATATTAGTGCGTCTTCGGGTATAATATTCTGCTTTGACAAGGAGATAGTAGGTAAGGATAGCGACCACGCCTGTTTCTGGGCCTTCACTGAAAGAAGAAAGCGAAACTTCCCAAACATTGTCTGCCAAGTGGTGAATTCCGTTTGAAAGAGATATACGCTGTCCCGCTGGCGGCCAGTGTGGGGAGCAGCGGACTTGATATTCCTGAACCTAGATTGGCCAAGGCCCCAGAGGCAATCGCAATTAGTATTATTCATCTGCTGCCCATTTTCAATTGCCAAGGGGCAAGAACTGATATGGCCCTTTAAGTGTGCTGGTTTTCCGCCACATAATTCAAAAGCCATCTTCGGTATGCATGCGATAAGAGGCGAAGCGTGAAATTCCAAACTGCCGGTGTGAGGTGGTCTGCTTGCAAACGGCTGCTGCCGAAATTCAACCCCTGACACCACTGGACGATGTATGTGCTGATTTGAGTGCCGAATAATTTCCAACATCTCCAAAACACTAGCCTCGAGGACGGTTTGTGAATGAACGAGACCGAGAAGGTGCTGCTTTATATCTGCTTCTGATTTCCTAGGCTTCAGTTCAGAATCTAGTTCATCAGCAGGACTGATTGATTTTACTCACTGACTTGCCAAATCCATCACAAGTCCAAATACCATGATATGCGACTTCAACCTGTCCCCAAGCTCTGTTGCCTGGCCATTGGCCTTCAACGTCCACTTTGTCCTCTTCCACAACTCTAACTTGTCTTTCGTACCCAACATAGCATCTGCTAAGTTACTGAGTTCCTTGATGTCCGCTCTGAATGCTGATATGTTCATGCCTTGCCTAAATAAAGCTTCTTCCGACAGTTCTTGTAGTTGCTCCAGTGGGAAAACGATCGGTTGGAGAGAAACAAGTAAAGTGTTGATCCGACGCAGGGAGGCTGGTGCATCCTTCCAAACATCGATAAGCCGCGAGTACTTGAGAACTAAGTCTGCGAGAGAAATCAAGCCTGCGATGCTCGTCGCGGTGTCCATTAATAGTTCAGCGGAGGGCGTAGTCGAGATGTAAGGTACGGTAAGAAGAGGAGTGAGCAGCGCGGATCAATAATTCGTTGTTCCAGGGCAAGTATGTGATGAGTGGATTTCAGTTGAAGCAGGGGGTATTTAAAGTATGCGGCTTATGTAGCCTACATGCAGACTAGACTACAGCTGTTGTAATTTTCTGCATACGCTGCGCCTCCCACAGTACATTACGAGGGTGCACATTGCAGTGCAACTACTGCGCTACTGTAGTTTTGGAGTAGTCATACAGTTTTCCTAAGCGGCCCAGTATCTATTCATAAAGCCTGTAGAAGCCTGCAGTGTCCCGCAGATATCGCATCAATATGACCCCGCAAATCGCTCGGATCTCGCGATACCGTACTCAAGAACCTACCTCCACTGGCAGACCGGAAAAGCCTACAGGCCAGCCCAGCCATCCGCAGCTTATAAGCACTAGTCATGCAGGCGCCATCATTAACAACATGTAAATACTGTGCTAGAGGGGTAGTTCCACGGCAAATACCGTGATGCAATGACGGTTTTATGGTTGTTTCACTTGTATTAGCTACTTGGCTGATAACAGCTTTCTTTGCTTCTCAGCTGGCTCTAACGACAAGGATATGCTTTAGTCCATAGCCCCAACTCCACCTGAATTTCGCTCGAAAAGCGCAAACCAGCAATATCCTGGATCCCCAACGAGTAACAGTCCAAATCCGCCCCAATTCCTTCCAAAAAAGACACTTCAAGTCCGCTCGAAAACAAAATCGTTGCAATATACAAGATCCTCCCAATCTCTGGTTGTGACCTGCTCAGCAGCCGGATCTCATCCTCAAGCGACATTATCAGCCTCGTACTCACTCAGGATCGCACCCCCTTGGCTCGGCACCCTAAACCGGCTAGACTATGTTTTGCTTTTTGAGCTACAACCATCACGTCATTGGAGTCTGTCGGAGCATCGTGTCAGTTAGCTCATCGTATCTGTTTGTTGGTGTCACACCGTATATAATCTAATAGTTATACACTTGGTTTGTCTGCTCGAAGCATTCTCATTGGTTGACTTGCGATACGTACCTCTATGAAGGATTTTTATTGGCTCACAACCCAGCATCAAGCTTTTTGATAGCTTGGCATACCCCATCAAATATTCTCAAATATCCACTCCCAATTATGTATTTGAGTTCAACTCTGATCACAAGGTAATGTGTATGTGAAATGTTTAGAAGTCTATGATTTTTCACCTCTTCATTGAGAATTTAGTATATCCTCCACATTGATCAAATGGTGGTGGAAGAATATTGAGTTTTCATAATGGTGTGTGTTTGTCAAGTGATGTTTGAAAGCCACACTATCAATGTAACAGTTATGTGGGATCCGCGATATTGACGCGAAACAGTACTAAATTGCTTCCAACTCAAGTTTACATTGCTTGAAAATATGATTTAAACTGAAAGTGGTATACTTTTCGACTCACATCAGCAAAATGTAAATTGGTCCGGAACTCATATGCAAACCTCCTAGACACCCCAGTTGACCTCACCAGTGCTTCGAAGTACTTCCAGATGCTCCCAGGCCCCCCTGGAGCTAAGCAAAGTGCTGTCAGACTCTGCAAGAGCATTCTCAGGGCCACCTGAAACCACCTGCAGTTAATAGTAGTGTTAGCACCGGGTGGGGTAACCCGCCAGCGGTCCGGGTTTGGACCAGAAAAACGGTTCTGTTCGGCTCCAGAACTGTCCAACAACCCGATATGCTGCTTCTTGGCGGTCCAAACCCGGCCCTGTACCTGTCAACGCGCCGGTTTCACCGGCTTTGGCTAGACCCGTCGGGTCCAATCTCCGGTTCTGCATTTGGGGTTTTTCTATTTATGGTCGCATTCAGACATCCTACTGTTAATTGCAAAATATTGACTATGGTACTGCATTGTCATTTTCTGATGTATTGACAACCTTTATATAGCAAACAAGTAGAGACATTCCCTGCTCCATCCTGAAAATGAGCATCAATGGAGCGTCAACAGTTGATGGTCTTGCATCTTGGGTAATCTAAGTGGTGCGTGATCGCACATATCCATAAACAAGTGATTAGCAGCCTTTATGAGCAAATAAGCAAATGATATTCCCGCGATAGCCTCCTGAACAGTAACAACTTATATCATTTTCAAAGGTGCAACTAAGTGTTCATAAGCGTTTTAGACTACAAAAACGGCCAAAACTAAGTATATGGACTTTAACAGCCGCAGCGCGCTTCTATAAACCAAGATCGAAGGCCCAAAGATTGTTAACACTCAGTTGACGCACATTTTCATGATGGGGCAGCAAGCGTGACGCTTTCTTTTTTGCCTATAAAGGATGGCAACACTTGCATTATGTGTAATCACTACCAAATCGCATTTTTATTACCCGACTTACAGGACCAAAAATTGACGACGCTCTGTGGACGCTCATTTTCAAGATGGGACACAGAGCGTCTCGCTTTCTTTTTTGCATATAAAGGTTGTCAATACTGTTGTTATGTATAACCAATACAAAATTACTTCTTAATTACCGGACTAACAAGACCTACAATTGCTGACGCTCAGTTGACGTTAATTTTCAAGAAGGGGCAGGGAGCGTGTTGCTTTCCCTTTTACCTATAAAGGGTGGCAACACTTCTATTATGTGTATTCACTACCAAATCGCATTTTGATTGCCCGACTTACAGGACCTAATAACGTTGACGCTCCGTTGACGCTCATATTGCCATGGGCGTAACCGCAATATGGAACCATTCACTTTGGCATCCGATATCAATAATGGTCTTGTGGCAGCCGTTCTGTGCTGTTCATGTACATTCTCCTTTCAAACTACATTGTTCTTCAATGATGCAGATAAATATACCATTTAAAATATACTTTAAAGTGTCCGCTAATTGTAGATCATGATAATACTCATCAATCCTGTTCCCTTGCGTCAACACTCATCTTCGCTGTCAGGTTCACTCAAAAGGCTGCTGTCGTCTACAAAATGGCTGTTAGCTGCATTACCACGCAGCGGATAGTGTACTAACCTGTGGATGGACCTTCATCAGTCAGCAAATCTGGAATGAAATCTTTATCGCACATGCGATCCTTGGCATATGGATCAAGATTGGAAAATCGAGGGCTGGGAAGCGGAGTATGTATATATACATATCCGGGTGGCACACCTTCTTTTTCGGAGCTTTGAGTTTTCTCACTGTCTTCAGGTGGCGCAGGTCGCCTTCCAGGCCTCTGTGGCGCCAGTCATGGTGGAGGTGCAGCTGTGCCTTTGCGCCTCCCGCGAGTCTGCAGATTCTTTGCTGTGCCATTTGGGCAAGGAAGACAGCCGTGTGGTTGATTTTCCTGAACCATTGCCGGGTGTGGTTCTATCGCAGCATTCACCTTGTTATGCCTGGGAAACACAACATCCAGCTTCTTCTCCTCTCGAACTTCGGCAAGTGGTTTCTTGAGTAGTTGTTGCGTTTCCTTAATCACGGTGTGCGAAAACTCTTCTTTGGCCATTTTGGCCATATTCAAGGCAAGACGCATGTCGGACTGTTCAAGCTGTACCCGACCTCCTTGTCTTGCCATAGTAGGAGACATGTTGAAAACCTTCAAGAAATTTGTTGCAGCTTCTACAGTGAGAATCAGATGTTACCTCAACCATATACGACTCCGTAGCGTTCTGTAATGTCTTTAAAGCCTGTTTCGTCAATTCCTGGGGACGTTTATGGCCAAATTTGTCTGCAAAAAGGCCAGAACTGACAACATTGTGATGTTCAATTTCACGGACTATGCCGACGAATGCCTGGGTCGACCATGGAGGTTTCCGATTACGGGCAGCGATGAATTGGGCATGTAGCTCTCTACATACCCCAGCGGTGCGTTACACTGTTAGTTGACCGCTGTCTCCATCGACATGGATAGACTCACATCCGATCGCATGCTGCTTCATTTCTTGCTGCTTGCAGTTTTACATACTATTTTCAATTTTGCGTCGTGGGTCATATTTTGAGTGGCTACGATTGCAGCATCACGGTGAACTAGCTGGTGTCTGCGTTGCTGCTGTGTCTCACTGGGTGGCGCATTGTTTGAAGCGCCTGTCGTTTGGCTCGATTCGGTTTCAATCTCACCTGGTTGAACTATTTCTGGAGCCATGACTTTGTATTGTGGAATGGTGAGGAAGATGATCAAGAACGGAAGTGGGAAGTCCTGAAGATTATGTAGTCAGCTACAAGTCAAAATGGAATGAGTGACAGCCAACTTGCAGCTTCAATTCAAGATGAATCCTGCTTGGTATAGCTGCACTGCGTACAGCGGCAGGGGATTCCAACAGTCCCACGATGTGCAGTAAGTTGGTCTGATGTTGTTTGTTTGTTTGCAGGGATATGTCGTGGTGAACGACAGCAGATATCTCATCAGTGATAGATATAAAAAGGACATTCTTCGACGGAAAGGATGTCTGGTGAAGTGTGTCCCAAGACATCGCCGGGATCTTACATGAATCACATGCTAACTATCAGGTCTTGACGTACCGTTAGCATGACTATGCCCAATGCAGTGACGGTCAAAACGCTGATTTTGCTTTGTTCTACATGATGAAACCTACCATCCTTGACATAAAAGACGCAGCTTGACTCCATGTGGTCCATATCTTGCAACATCAACCATCTCGCCCAACGACAAGGTCACCACATGATCCAATGGTCAACGGTCCGCAAATGAGCCTTTCACCACTTCCGGCGGCGGAACACGGCAAATCGACGAAAAAATCCACACGACGACATCATCAAGCAACTAAAGGCAAGAGTGGCTTGGACGGAGACAGCGTCCGAGCGTTGGGAGCACTGCGCAGCTTACGTTCTAAAAAGAAGCTTTCGGTGGAGAAAAGATGGGCAACGAACTTTTCAGGCAACCAAGAAAAAAAGAAATGGATCGAGGATTATGTGGATGGAGAGACCGCAGTGGTACGCGAGTGAGTTCAAGACGCAGAGACAGCGATAATGCAAGAGCAGGAGAATATGAGGAATGTTGAAAAGGCACGATCGACAACCACATAGCCTGAAACAGCATTCGAGGAGATGTTGAATGCTAACGGAGACAGTTTGAGGGATCCTGCACGTTCCGAAGCTGAGGAGGATGGGGATGACGAGGATTATGATGAGGAAGATACAGTGCTTGGCAAGCTGAGCGAAGATGATGAACCCGGCCGGGTGATGGGCACAATCTCCAAAATGGTACAGCACAGCACGGAGAGCATTCGGCAGAAACAGATGAGGCGTGACGAACTGACACAACTGGGACAAGGGGACGCAGCCGACTACTTCTGTGAGAGAGATACGAAGTACGGGCCGACTGAACTGAAGGTTCCGGCAGTTGTAAAGCCCCAAACAGACACCACAGCAGCCACACCATCACCTACAACATTTGGAGAGCTTATGCAGGTTCTTGATATCTTCCCCGGACAATCCCAAATGCCGCAAGTGACGTCTCAACAGGGAAGTAGTTAAATGAGGCTGGGTTCTGAGAAACCTCACGCAGACAATCACATAGTATCTCGCATGCCCGACGCGGTGCCTGAGTCGTCGAAGAGGGAGCTTGCGACCCCAGTTCGACCTGTGAGAATATACCCCAGTGTACTGCGTCCTTAGCTAATTACCATATAGAAATCGGATTCCGACGGAAACTTGGTGAAGGCTCTTGCGTCACCGGAGGAATAGATAGCCAAATGGGTATTTTCGACGACGACGTATCTCGAGTCATAGCAATTTCTATCTACTTTGTAACCTGTCAGCTTTTTCTGGATTTCGGTGACCACAATGTGAGATAAGATTATTCGTCAATGTGTGTGCAAGGGTCGTACTGGCCATGCAAATGTGGTTAACACCAAATCAAGTCGATTGACGAACAATAAACTGTATATGGTGTTGCCTGATATGGTTAAACAATAAAACGAAATCTAACTTTCAGACAAAATTTACTAACAAAGTATAAATGTAATGGAATGGATGTACGTGACGTGTGCAGGGCCGGGTCACCCCCGTTTTATATGATCGGCTCGTCACAAGTCTTAGATCAGCATCGAGAATCTTACCACTCAATTCTACATAAACTCTCACTCAGATCCACTTGTGCAACCGTGATCCTACAATTACTATCCAGGCCCTGACGCAGCCGGACGCTGGCATACGCGCCCTTACATGATTCTTGATCTACAGTTACTGGATATGTTTCGCTCACGGGATCTCGAGATTTGATCCCTTTTTGGACTTGTCGCATGATCACAACTCCACTCTAAGAAACACTACTACTCCAATGCCTCCCAGACGAACGAATAGTCGTCAATTGCGCACTGCTAACGACCACACAAGTGCAGAAACAATTCGGGCAACGGTTGCCCGGGGTACTCCAAGTGTAGCCTGCCGAATGAGCACTCCTATCGAATTAGCCAGGCCAAGTGTGGTTCGGAGGCGGAAATTGACGACGATGAAGAAGAAGACGGCAATACCGACAATGAGGATGAGGATGAAGGGGAGTAGCTTGAAAACAATCATGGCGAAGCGCGAGCTCACAGTACTGGACACGGCGATCCCGAACGATCGGAGGTTACTATGGCGGATATGCGAGATACACTTGAGCAGCAGTGAAAGCTCGTCGAATTACTCTTCCAGAATGCTGACATGAAGCCGAAAGATCCAGAGTCACTGAACCCCAAGGAAAAATTCAAGGTGATCCACCATAAACGTTACTGCGGAGGTGCGCGGGAATTGGAGAGATTCCTCGGCTCCTTTCGCTCGAACTTTCGAACTCACAATCACCTATTTCCAGGCGGCGATACAGACAAAGTCCAGTACGCACTAGACTACCTCGGCAGCTGGGTCAACCATCCAGATCACACTCTGCAGCAGACGAACATGACCGACCCGGTAACCTGTGGTCATGATCTACTCGCAGACCACTACCTGTGCCTACAAGATCTGGACCTCTTCATTACAGAATTACTGAAGCCGTACGGAGATGAGGACCGGAGGGTGAATTCAACCACTCGGGCACACCACGAAATTATGCAGGGTTATCACAACCCGGACGAGAACGTACGCACATACGCCAATCGACTTCGACGCAACTGGAGTGAATCTGGCTGGGATGAGGAACACCAAAAGACCATGCTCTCTGATATGATCGGGGCGGGGCTGAAACCATATTTGTGGCCGGAGTTAAGGCCCTATACCAAGACTAACGGTCGATTCAACTCCATCAATGAACTTTTTGACCGATTGGCAGATGTCGAGACACCAAGGAAATCCGATATGCAGCAACAGTCAACCGAGATTGGAGGCGGCAACCAGAAGGGGAAGAAGAGACGTCATCAACCATCAGTATCAACACCTTCCGGAGGAGGATGGGGCTCAGGAACGGGCTCATGATCGAGCTCATGATCGGGCCCAGGATGGGGCTCTGGATCGGGCTCAGGGTTGAGCACGGGAACAAGAGGAGGATCAGGATCTGGATCGGAATCCAAAGGCCCACCGGCACGGTGGGTGAGCACGGAAGAACAACATCGACGCCGGGAAGCGGGTGTATGCCTGTGGTACGGAGCCAAAGACCAGGTGGTTTTCGAATGTACCAAATACTTGCGGGCCCGAAACCTCGAGCAGAATAAGCGCAAGAATCAAAATCAACCCACCTCTTCCAATGACTGTCAAATCAAGCGCCAGCAATCATTTGACCCCCAGCAGCAAAAAGACTTGTCTACCTCTCACGGTACCTGGCTCGGCGAGAGAGGTTGGATGAGATGCAGCTGGGAATGCAGGTGGCAGGCACCCGGGCCTTGATGGCACCGCTGGAGCCTATTCAACCACATCCAATAGCACTACAACCGAGGGTGATTCTAGAGAGCCCGAGAGCTCACATGTTTAGTCCATATCTCTGGGGCACAGAGACCCCTGATTCAGCACACATAATCCACGAAGTGATGATACGAGCTCGACACGGAGAAATGCAATGCGTACGAGCAATAATCGACTGCGGCGCAACGAGCTTCGTTATGGCCCCAAGACTTCCTCGAAAACTTGGGCTAGCACATGAAGCTGCACATACAACCACCCGTGGCCTCAACGGACAGGTGATGGAGCTTGCAAGAGACAGCCTGAAAACGACAATTTCAACTCAATACATTTACCATTCTGCCCGGGTCGATGAACCGGAGGTGCTAGTCATCCGAATAAAGGTATATGATTTAGTATTAGGAGGACCATGGTTCCGAGCTCGGAACCCGGAGATGGACTGGTCACGGAACCGGCTTTTGTCGTCACGGACCCCCTGCGTTTCGGGATCGCATGGCACTGATGATACCCAACTCGGTCAACCCGAAAGGAGTGGTGTTAGCATCAAGACACTTTCCGCCTCCGCATTTGGGCGATCTGCTTGCTAGCGAAGTGGTTGCCGGGGCTTTCGCTCTACGAATAGAGGATTGCATTGGACCGCTGGGAGCTACGGTAGAGCGGACACATGAGAAAGGTGAATACCCTCGTATGCTCGATGAGCGCGCCGGAGCAGCAACAGTAGTTGCGGCAGAAGAGCGTCCACATGGGAACCTTGAATGACTGCTACAGGCTCGCCGAGACCAGAAGGGAGAGACTGGACGTCGGGGCTAGGCTCCACTGGAGCGAACCGCCAATGGCATGGCCTTCTGGATTACCCCTTCTCCGTTCCATCCTTGTAAATGAAGCATGGACTAACATCGACAGATGGAGAGCAACCAGAGATAGGAAGGGTATGCACAGACGATGGAGGCTACATTCCCTCCAAATACTCTGAATTCGTGGAGGTCTCCAGCAAGACCAAGGCTGACACAGTCGCACCGCACCGTTCTATCGACCATGCAATCGACCTGGAACCGGGCTGCAAGATACCATATGGATGGATCTACAACCTCTCGGAAGTCGAGCATAAAAAGCCCAAAGCATATATCGAAACTAACCTAGCAAATGGGTTCATCCAGCGGTGATCATCGCCGGCAGCAGCACCAGTCTTGTTTGCGAAGAAGATGGATGGGGGCTTACAATTATGTGTTGACTACCGGGCTCTCAATTTGGCAACCATCAAGAACAGGTACCCCTTACCGCTCATTTCGGAACAGCTTGACAGGCTGCCCGAAGCTCAGATTTTCAGCAAATTGGACCTCCGGAACGCGTACCATCTCATTCGAATCAAAAAGGGCGATGAATATGAGACTGCTTTGCAAAGTCGTTACTGTCAGTTCGAATACCGAGTTCTGCCCTTCGGCTTAACAAATGCACCAGCTACGTTTCAGTCCTACATTGACGATTGTTTGCGAGCTTTCTTCGATGACTTTGCCGTGAGCTACATTGACGACATACTCATGAATTCGACCGATGAGAAGGAGCACGGTGAACACGCACGAAAAGTGCCGGAACGAATACGGGAATTACGTCTCTATTGCAAGGCCGAGAAGCGTCAATTCGGAGCCTCAGAGGTCGGCTTCCTGGGGTTTCTCATCAATTCCGAAGAAGTCGGCATGGAGTCTGACCTAATCTCGACGACGAAAGACTGGCCGATCCCAGAATTGTTCCGGGATATACTGGTGGTTCTTGGATTTGCGAACTTCTACCGGCGGTTCATTCGGAAATATGCAAAGATCACATTCCCCTTGACAGAGCTACTCAGGAAGATGGAGAGGGCACGTGCTCCAAGGGATTCTGAGGGCCCACTTAGACCTGCACCAGAGAGGGAGTGGACTCGGGAAGGTGAACTAGCATTTCGAAAACTCAAGATGGCGTTCACCGAAACACCGATCCTCCAGCATTTTGATTCGGCAAAGTCAATAATCCTCCAGCCTGATGCCAGCGGCTTCGCTATCGCAGGAATCCTCAATCAGTACGATGGATTTCGGACTGTTCAACCAGTCAATTTCTACTATCGAAAAGGCTCTCCAGCCGAACAGAACTACGACACGTACGATCGGGAGCTTCAAGCGATCGTGGAGACTATGAAACAATGGCGGCACTACCTCGAGGGAGCCAATCACGGAGTCTTGAGACAGTGCGATCACAAGAACCTCGAGTACTTCCAAACATCAAAAGTGCTCTCCCAGAGGCAGGCCAGGTGGGCGGAGATACTCTCTTCATACGACTTCGTCATCGAGCACCTGGAAGGCATCCAGAACCGGCAGATGGACCCGCTAGACGACCTAATTATGAGATTGGATATGAAAAACCTACCGCGCAGCTGATGGCTACTTTGGCAGCGACCACTGTTGAACCGTAGAATGATCTCCTACCGGCAATCAGGACAGACCCGCCTACCGCGTCACTGGCCATCGACGTAAACATAAAGATAGTCGATCATCCAATGGTCGGAATCCCCGATCTCTCGGAGAGCGGTGGACAAGATGGATCTATGGACACAGGGAATACTCAATGGAAAGTCATCTCAGGAACCCTGACCTACGAGGGGAGGATATACGTGCCGGCAGATGATGCGCTGACCAGCAAAGTGATAAGTGTTTTCCACGATAACCCCAAATCCGGTGACTTTGGAGCTCTTAGAACTGCCGAACCCGTATCTAGAGACTTTTTCTGGACTGCGATGAATGCTACTGTACGAAAGTACATTGCTGGCTGCGCAGTCTGCCACCAAATCAAAGCTCCAAGACACGCCCGCCACGGAGTCAACATGCCACTGCTACCACCTTCTCAACCTTGGGAGGGAGTCACAGTGGGTTTCATCACCGACCTGTCCGAGTCAACGGCATCGGGCTGTCCTGGGATCCTGGTAGGTGTCGACCGACTGACTTCAATGGCAATTTACCCGCCCTGCCGGAAAGATATCGACTCACCAGAGCTGGCATGGATGTTCTTCGAGCACGTGAGCTGCGAACAGGGCGTACAGGATAACATCATCACGGACCGCGGCACGCAATTCACCAGCCGATTCTGGACTCGAGTGTGCTCTCACATGAGCATAGATCACCGACTCTCGACTGCATTCCATCCCCAAACATATGGCCAAACTGAGCGCCAGAAACAGACCATCGAACAATACCTTCGTGCGTTCTGCATCTATGAGCAGGATAACCAGGTCAAGCTCTTACCATTGGTGGAATTCGTGTACAACAACCCTGTGCATACTTCGACAATGATGACTCCATTCTGGGCGGTTTACCACCGGCACCCCGAGATGCCATTCGAAGCACCGAAAGTGCCAGCTAACCCCAAATGTGAGATCCAACCGGATGCTTTACCCGAAGGATTGGAAGAGACTCATCGACTCCTGCCAGACAGTATACTTGATGCCCAGGAGCGACAGACGAAGAATGCTGGCGGAAAGGAGATCACTTTTGAAGTTGGAGATATAGTGTGGCTCTCTACCAAGCACTTCCGCTCGACCAGGCCTTCCAAGAAGCTCGATTACACGCACGCTGGACCGTATACGGTGAGTGAGATCATCAATCAGAACGCTTACAAATTAGACTTGCCAAAGATGATGTGGAATCACAATGTGTTCTATGTATGACAACTTGATCGGTACACACCGCCGGTCGTTGGTCAACCGCCATCGGAGCCGCTACCGACGATTGTCGACAAATTGGGAGAAGAAGAATGTGAAGTCGACCGCATTCTCGACTCCAAATGGCGTTATCGGTGTTATGGGTCTTGAAGTCTAAGAGAAGGACAAAAGAGAAGTAATCTATATATGCAGAATAAACAACATTCTGCATCAAAGAACGATAAACGATATGAACAATAAACGATACGGACACAACGATATGATGTTGTCGAACGATAAACAATATGATGTTGACGAACAACAAACAATATGATGTTTACGAACGATACACTAAATTAGTTGGTAAACTATAAATGGAATTAAAAGAGATGCATACTCGTGATATGGGGGAGCTGTTGCTGGCAAAATTATAAAGTGCAAGGGAATATAGCGGCATGTCGTAATACAGAGTGTTCGCCCCTTTAGACCAGCCAATTCACTTCTTAAGATGGAGCAATCGTTTGGTCACCGGTTCTAGAGAAGAGGGTGATGCTAGGGGTTCTCCCTCAACAGAGTATTTGTAACCTGCAATAACCAATGATGGGTTCTTGTCAGGAACTTCCGAGTTATCTGACATGAAAAACGGCGACCCTAGGCATCTGCAGAACTTTCAATCACAATATCCTTTAGCGGGGACAGAGTGGTACTCTTGTCGACTGGATCGAGGAGTCTCAACCTCTACCGGATTCATTCAAAGCGCAATACCGAGGTAGCTGTGATTTGATGATGGAGCAATGCTGCCAGAACGAAAGATACTTTTATCTGCTGAGCACATTGTATTCAACCAGATTCATTCAATTCCATAGAGTGATTATGTCTGATTGGATTGGAGAATACTCCGACTCACAGACATGGCAATCATTAGTCACTAAGCTATTAAGCGGGATCTTAAGTCTAATCTCTCATGAGAGGTTGGACACTGAGCACTCCCCGGTCAAAGAGAATGGTCTCGGCCTAAGCTATGGCGGGATTGAGAGATTATGACGTAGGTTGATGATATGAGGCCTGGAGCATCCCCGCACATTGGGTTGTGTCAGAATGGCAACTGCAAAGTGCGACTTGCATTAACATGCATGCGTAAGTGTCATTTAATCTACGTTGGGGTAGTAGTGGTTGCCCGCCATGTAAACCTATAAGGCATTCATGCAACAGTATGATCTGCTGAAAGACGTTCTACCTTATGTGGGGAATTGTTTCCAACTACTGAACCATACGAGCGTAAGATGTCCAAGTTGAAGTTACGATCTGATATATGATATTGTGCGGGTGAGGCCTGATTCTTATCAGGAGCGTAACACTTTAATACCTCACCGGCATGAATATGATAACCATTGGGATTCGTGGCAATTCTTGCACGGCGCATTCATTTCAATGTAAGATGGAGATGTACATTGCTATCAAAATCATGGAAGACGAAATATGGTTGCGCATGCGTAACAGCTGAAAAGCTTCTATATAAGAGATCACATTGTCCCGGCAATGAGAAAAACAAGCTCTAGCAGCGAAACAAACAGCGATACCTACCAGCGATAGAAAACCGTTATTTATTATTGAGTTTTTATGATACCTATATCTACCTATTATTATATACAAAATCTATTAGCTTTGTGTAGCGGCAGCCTCGCGTTTTTGATAAGTATCTTCCTGAGCAAATGACAATTACCTTCAAGAACAACAACGCCGTTGTAGTATACACACTAGAGAAAATTATCGATTACGCCGGAAAGAATCAGTACATCTTTGCGGCGCAGAGTGTTTGGTGGATAGCATCCATTATTGGTTTGACAGAGGGACTTGTTAGGCATATCGATACTTTGCAAGAACACAATAGGGTTCCTGAGTTGTTCAATAAGGCAATGTCGGCTAAGCCTCGAGATCTCCGAGGGGATTCGAGAATTGACTCCGATTCGGCTTATATTCCTCCGGATAGGATACATCAATTACAAGAGAAGACACCCGATTGTTCGGAGCATAGTGAATCTGGTGCACATTGAGTGTTACGGATTAAAGCGGCAACCGAGAAGTTGATTAGCGATTCCCGGACAGAGAGGAAAGCTTTTAAGCAAAAGCCTGATCCATTGGCGCACACAAGATCAGGAAAGATTCCGGTTAAACATTTAACCAAAAAACAGAGGAGTCGTTCACAGGCGATTCCTAAAGATAAGATTTCTGCATATTTGGCTGGAAGAAAATAGAACCTACGAATTAGAGAGCTTACGCACAGACTTAATATTGCCAATAGTATCTGAAAGCCAGATGTATCAAGGAGTTAGGGAAGGATGATTGTGAAGATATGTGTCAATTTAGATTGCACTATCAATGGTCACATCATCGGATACGACAATTTATATTTGTTCTCTCTGTGTATACAATTTTCACAGACTACCAATACACTTTGTCTGGAAATACGCATAGGGAGTTGATCTAGGAACATTATCTAGGGCCGTGCACCAGTATCTATACTTACTGGTAGAGCACCCCCCTAACAATTGGAAGTTCCACTACCTCGTCCAGTGGGCGGGATACAGCCACATATGCACAAGTTGGGAACTGGCGGCCAACCTCGAACATGCCCAGGAGTTGGTGGACCAGTTCCATTGAAAGCACCCGGGAAAACAACGTTGATAGGGAGCAACTGGGGCTCGTGATTGGAGGAGAGGGTTCAGTTGGATGTTTCATTTTGTTTCTTGTCTATTGGATGCCGGCCCGGTACCTATGGCACTGGCACGTGTTTCACCCCCTCCGGATCGGGGTCACTTGGAGGTGGACTTTCCCCGTGCGCCGCATCTACCGAATAGTCAACAATTACGGGGCCAATCGGCAGCGGGAGATAGGAGGTTGTTTTGTTTCATTGGTTTAGCGTACAAAGATATGCAGCCCAGGAGGTCTGCGCCTTAAGCGGGGGATAATGAAATGGCATGGATGTATGTGACATGTCCAGGGGTGGGTAACATCCGTTTTATATAGTCGGTTCGTCACGAGTCTTAGACCAGCATTGAGAATCTTACCTCTCATTTCTACATACACTCTAACTCAGATCCACGTGTGCAACCGTGATCCTACAGTTTCAATCCAGGCCCATACGCTGCCGGACGCTGGCGTACGCGCCCTTACATTGACTCAGTGGTGTCTTACTCCTCTTAGAAGGAGCGGTCAAGGCACATCCGAAACCCGGATGAATGACCGCTGATAGTCTGCATTGATCCATGCAGCCAACTACATAACTCTCCACTCAGACCTTCTGCACATGGTCCAAAAATCAAAAATTGCTTATTGTATATCATGGAAATCGATGAGAATGAGCTGGACAAGGAATGGTGAGGACGTCATGCGATAAATATCTAAAACTAGTGAATGGATTGTTATGCTGTAAATCGCCAGCCGAAAGCGCTGAAATGCGATGGACTTATGTCATTCTTCATGCAAATGACATGTATGGTTGTGGCTCAGAAACTGAAATGTCTCGAAGATTGTGGATTCAAACGATAATACATGGAAACGGTATACTGGCTGCCAAAAACGACTGTATTGATCTTATGCCCAATTGTTGAGCACCCAATGACTGTCAGTATGTCTCTGAGGTGAGCTCAAAGGTGAGTGTCAACGGAGCGTCAACGATTTTTGGCATTGCATCACGGAAAATCTAGATGGTTTCGCTGCAATGTCCATTCATAATTGAACTATAGCGCGCTTTGCTATTCAAAAATGGTTGCAACAACATCGCTACTATGTCCGACAAATGAGTGTCAATGGAGTGTCTAAGACTTCTGGCCTTGCATCATGGACAATGCAAGGGCTGTGTGGCGACATTAAGCCATAATCAAACAATCGGCGGTCATTCTAGGCAAAAATGCATGCATCGACTTCGTCACTATATCCTAACAATGACCGTCAATGGAGAGTCAGCGATCTCAGGCCTTGCATCGTCGAATTTCAAGGGGCTATGAGTCTACTGTGATGCATGATCGAACTATCAGCCGCCCCTCTGGGCACAAATGATTCCGATGACCTCGTCACCATTCCCTGAAAATGAACGTCAATGGAGCGTCAACAATTTTAGGCCTTGCATCTTCGAATCTCAAGGGACGATGAGACTACTTTGATCCATAATCAAATTATCGGCCGCTTTTTTAGGCATAAATGCTTACGAAAGGATCGTTACCATGTCCCAAAATGTGCGTCAACACAGCGTCAACCATTTGTCATCTTGCATCTTGGATAATCTAACGGCAATGGAACTTAGGTAACCCACAATGAACCCATCGGCTGCCTGTATCGGCAAAAATGATAGTAACGATATCGCGTCCACCTCCTACATTTGAGCGCCCTCAGAGTGCCAACAGTTTTTATGGTGGCCCAGAACGCCACACAGCAATGAACTGCATTGTGCTGTTCCTAAATCAAGTTTAACGCTGTCAGTCTTAGCAATCTAACCTCATATACAGCTTCACAAATATGCATGCAATTTCTTACAGATCTGATGTTTTTACGTGTAGCAGTCGAGTCAATATTGAAGAACCCGCAGTGTGCTTTGCTATATCGTTACTTTCGGCAGTCTTTCGAGTCGGATTACCCAGCTGTCCAATTCCTACCGCCTTGTCTGATTCAAAATCTTTGAACACCTCATTGCTTGAACTTATGATCACTTCCAAAAATGAACCTGTCTTCATTTGTGCTTTGAGCGACCTCACTTCACAAATCATCTACGATGGTTGGTGGGCTTCAATGAATGTAGACTGGCAGCGGCCTATTGGTTGGAACAATTCTTGACATGCGCCTTCATGGCGATTGTATTTACACAGCAGAATTGAGGAGATTGGCAGCCCTGGCATCATATGAATCGTATGTCATAAATTTCTTCGCCATCCATCAGAACATGGGACAAGCTCAATGGGGAAACACTTGCTGGCAAAAGCTCACATCGCAAAGTCAAACGAATCAACAAAGTAAGAGGTCACTGAATTTACCATTTCAACGGTGGATGAAACAGCTTTGGCGATCCTGAAGAGGCAAAGAAGTCGAGGAATCACAATAGTAAGTTTGCAGAGGAAGATCATATTTGATATCCAGGTTGATCCATATTGACTGAAATGACAGACAAAACATTCCAAACTGGCAGATAAAGACTTTGAAACTTCTGAATTTCACCAAGGCATGTGGAATCGTTATCCCATGTTAGGATTTGTTTCGGCTCACATTCCATGGAACTAGTGATAGCAAAGGGTACGGGTAACCCATCAGCATTCCGGGTTTCAACTGGCCGTTCGGATCGTTTCAGTCCCAGACCCGGCCAAAAACCCGAACCTATTTGTGTTGGCGAGTTTGTTACCTGGACCGGACGTAAACCTGCAGTTTTTTGACTGGGCTGCAGCTGGACTGGTCGTCCATTTTTACGGTTCCTCCAACTGTCGCTCCAATCAAATATTTGAGTTATGATCTTATCATGACATGATCAGTACGTAGATAGCACAATTCTAGCCGCTCTGTCACCTCACGCTGTCAGATTTGCGATCGGACAAATATTGGTCAAATCGCTGTGAAATAACGCCATATAGTACGCAAAATTGGCCTGTTTTCAATAGCAACCCAACTAATATTGGTCCGATCGCAAACCTGACAGTGGGAGGTGTAATAGCGGCGAAAACTGCACAGTGTACGTACTGATCATGTCATGATACGATCGGAACTCAAATACTGAATTGGAGGCAAAATTGTGAACTTGAAATGCCGGGTTTTTGTTGGTAAAACCGGCCCATTTCCAATGGTCTGGGTTTTTCGTGTGGTAAGACCTGTTGCCATGGTCTGGTTTCGGGTGGAACTGTACCCGGAACCGACCCGGGCAATTGGACCCGTTGCTCACACTACATGGCATGCTATATCAAATGTTGAGCTATGACTGTCATATAAGGCATTACGTGATGACCTAGTGGTGCCGTCCGCTACTACCCTTAGCAACATTTGCCTGAGGGAATATGCACTGACCGTGGATGCAATTAAGAAGCAATAACCTTCACAAAATGAAGTTAGTTCAGCTCTGCAAGGATGGACATCAACGAAGAAACTAGCCATAACGTCGGTCATTGCTTTCTATATGGATCGAAAGTGGACATTGGGTGAAGTTCAACTCGCGTTCGATGAGGTTGATCACCAGTTCTTTTCACCTTTCGACAGCTAAATAAGGATGATAGGTCAAGGGCCATCATACTGGAGCAAAGCTAGCCGTACATTTGAAGGACTTTCTGGATCGTTTTGAGCATACCGACGGCCGTTTACTGGGAATCACGACGAATGATGTCTCCTCAAATTACTAGACGACATGCGAGCTGCAATCAACACTTGAGGCCTCTGGAATCGAGTGGCCAGCATTGAGGAACCACATACCTTGCATGGCGCACTTCATACAGCTGGCTCTAGGTGCATTCATGAGCAGTCTCAGTGTCAATGGCCGCACCAAGTCTTGGGAAGCCTATGAGCGCGATCAGCAATTTGGAGAGAAAGAGACCGTAGACATTGGGAAGAGTCAAAGGCTTCGAAAAGTGGAAACACTACAATCAATAAGGTGTCGGCCATGAAACCAGGTTTAGCAATGATACTTGAGAAAGTTCGTATTTCATGATATTTTGAAAGTGCTGAGACTGACCTTCATATAGCAGAGAATGCTTGCTGTAATGATTACGCTAATACCTGGTCGTCGAAACGAGTTCATTGACTGTGGAGAAGCCAAAGTGAGCATCGCGGTACTTCCGATTGTGGATGTGAAGACCCGTTGGAACTCGACCTTGGAGTTGCTCGAGGGCGCCTTCCGAATTCATGAATTCACACACGAGTGGCTTGAAAACCCAAAATACAGCTATTAACTGCCACTCTTCACAACTTAAGATGAATGGACCATTGAGAGGTACGTCATGGTAGTGTTGAGGCCATTCTGATATTGCACTCCGTGGATGTTGAAGAGGCATACAGTCACATTGCATGACGTTAGCACAGTGTACAATGATATTTTCGATCACATGGATGTCGTGGTGTGAGCTTTGGCTAGGAAAATGACTCCACGCAAGGAGTACTTGTTCTTCGCCGTGAAGTTAGCTCGACAGAAGATGTCCAAATATTACACTGAAGTGACTCCGATGACCCGCATGCTTCTCATTTCTGCACATGTCGTCGATCCTTTCCGGAAGTTGCGATCGTGTCGAAACTGGAACAAAGGAACGGATTTTAGGCCTGAGGACGAGACATCCTATACCACCCAATACGAAGAGGACTTTCTGAAGTACGTCGCGAATGAATAATGTGCCAAACTTCGACATATGCCGGTCAATACACATGAAAGCTTACCGAGGAGCAGTCTTATCCCCTCCCAAATGGTTTCAGCATCCTCTCAATCATCCTTTGATCGATATAATTCGTCCAGCGGTGATGACAAATACTTAACGCCTAACAATGTGGACGAGACGACACCAGGACGAAGCGATCACGCAGCATTCTTATTGACCGCCGCCAGCCTCGGTCCGAATTCGCCGCCTGAAGCACCAAAGAACTGGGTCCAAATTAATCCAAATCTCAATGATTACCACTCCGATCCAATGGAGATTACCAGAACATTTTGGTTACTGGAAATATCCGACTAGTGGCGCCATCAGGAGGCAACAAACTCCAAGTACACCAATCTCTGTAATGAGGCACACGACATATTCTCTATCATACCACATGATGTCGGAGTGGAGGCCAGTGTTTCCCTGGGCCGAGATGTCATCGGCTGGAGGCAGTCTAGAACCTCAGGCGAGACTCTTCGCGAAAAGATCATTCTAAGGGAGTTCGCTTCTGCTACAATGGGAATTTGGCAGGCGCTACCCCATTATTGGAGACAATGAACACTGAAAACGACTGAGAAATGAAGAAAGTGGGGGAGGAAAGGAAATTGCACAGAATGGCCAAGGTTCACGACTTTTTGGAGATGTGCCAGGGCAGCTAAAACCTATGTGCTACCCAGAAGGAATCACATGCTCAAAACTAGCAGATGACTACGGTTGTAAAGGCATACGCCTGAGTATGGCCTTGTAGGAAGGTATATCAGTAGATACGGTTGCAAACCTGGATGTCAATATTGTAGAGTAGTATAGAGGTCAGTAAGTATGATCATCACTAGAGATCAAAGGCTCATGGCGAGCCGACTATATAATATGTGTATTACCCGGCCCTGGACACGTCACGCACAGCCGTGCCATTACATTATCCCCCTCTTTAGGTGCAGACCCCCTGGGCTGCATAATCCCATACGAGAGTAGACAGGACCGACAATAATCAAATCACCGTTCGACGTACGCAAACGTACGAACCCATGAGTCCCCTCACCAATCAGTACGGCTGAGGGCAACCATTCGGCGTAACCGGCGCACGGGGAAACTCCACCTCCACGTGATTTATCTCCGGAGGTGGTAAAAACCCGAGCCGACGCCATTTATAATGGGCTGAGATCCAAAGAAGTAATGAAGTGAAGAGCAGAGAAAGAGAAGAGAAAGATGGAACAATCAAAGTGACACCGTTCTCCATATCTCCACTTCCGTGATGTGCGGCATCCGACCATCCAATCTCGCACTCGTAATCCGTACCAAGTGTACGTCATTGTCGGAATTGGTCACAGCAATCTCGGTGAAATTCCCAATCATAGTATGAGCCTCGTCTTGACTAGGCGGCATCCATGGTGGCTTCCGCTCGCTGCTCATCATCGCCATCACCATTACAGCGGTATATATAACTTGTAAGCATTCCAGTAACCGGTCATACTCACACTACTTTCAAATGCACTTGCACTCGAGCTCTCCCAATTCCTCGTGAACTCCGCAGGCCCTGCCTATCAGTGATCATTATTGCCGCTTTGGAAGCTTCTGCTCCTGTGATCATAGCCGTCGGTGATGGCCAATGATATATGACCTCACATCTATCTTGTAAGCTTCTCCTGAAAAGATCCTTCATACCATATATTTTTGAATGTGTTTGCGATCTCCAGATCCTCGTGCCCTCTAGATCCTCGTGCATAGGTTTGTAGAATAGCCTCGATATCTGGCTTCATCTCTTGCAGCCGGTGTCTTTCACACGGTACCCGGCAGTTGTGATAATCCTCCTCCTTGAGCATCGGCCAAGAAGGCTTATAGCCCACCAGTATGGTCGTTTTACATCCAGTTCGGTAAGCCGTTTGGTAAACATCCCAGGCAGTGCCTTCGGTAGAGTGCTCCCGATAATACTGAGTTCCTGCACCCTCCATTCAAGGCAATCAGGTAATCATCTTTTGGCAGTTGTCTCGACTGTCTCACGATAGCATTCGGTGAGTGTCTCTGGCTACGCCGTTCGGTAGACAATTAGGTATGTTCGGAGATCATTTTTGGTCTCGTTTAGAGCTTATTTTCGGTTTCCATCAGAAATCATTTTCTGTCTGGTTTGGAACTGCTCCAGTAGACATAATTGCACTTGTTCGGCATAGATCGGACTCGTTTCATTTTCGCATCATTTCTCCGGAGCTCTTGCCGTCGCACTGATCATCCTCCAGGTTGGTGCACATGTAGGTACACGTGACATCCTCCCGGTGCTCGGTGCACTTCTCTCCAATTGCTGGTTGTGCTCGCTGGTTTTCCTCCGGGTATGCTTTCCGCTCCATATCCAGGTGTGCCCGCTTTCACTTATCTGGGTATCCATATCTCATCGACTAATCTCCAGCTGCGAATCTCTGCCAGTAAGTGCGCTCCACGGTCCTTCCTCCCAGCACTTCCGGTATGGTGATTGATTGAGGTAGGTGTTGTTTTTGATTCAGATACGGTTATCCCCGTTTTGTACGTCGTAGCTGCACTGACAACTAATCCATTTCGCCTTCTTCGGTAGGTGTGTTTGACATCACTTCTCTGCGTGCACTTTTCGCCATTCTCGGACTACAGTTGTTGCTTTTTCTCCATGTTCACTGGCCGCTGCCAGCCTTCTCTATTGGTGAATGCGTTTCACGGTGCATCATTCCTACACTTCCGGTACGGTAATTGTTCGCGGTAGTAATTGTTGCGATTCCGGCATTGTCATCCCCCGCTTTAAAGATTGTTGCTCCGCCAAAGATCAATCTTGTACGGCTTGTGCGGTATCGGCATTGTGGCTGTTACTCAGGATCTGATTCGGGATCATATTCGGCATTGGAACTCGGGCATGTCGGTGCATGATTCAGAATTTTTGAATCGTGCCCTGAATAGTGGTTCGAGTAGTGCTTGGCATCGTACTTGGTGGAGCCATGCCGCTTGAACACCGGATGTCTGCCAATCCACGCTCGATTGTAACTTCGTAGCTTCATATAGGAAAGGTGATTGATTATCATCCATCTCCCTTGATCCATCTCCCTTGATCCATCTCCCTTGATCCATCTCCTGTCATCCATCTGCAGCCACAATCCCTCTCTGTCCGCGAACCATCTCCGGCTGTGATTCTTCGTTCCAGCCATTGGTTTCCACCCTGTGCATAATTGCGCTCGTATGGGCAGCATTCCATGACTTCTCCTATAGCTCTTTATGCTCTGTAAAGGTCATCGTTACTGACCTCCATAATGTCCATCTTCCATTGACTCTTCATCGCAGTCCCACAATCCAGCCGGTGACATATCATCCATCATAAGGATATACCCACTCATTGATCCGTCCATATTGCATGTGTACTGTAAGTCCAAATCCACATACATGATCCGGCCTCGTGAGCACGTGATCTGAATGCACGCAATTGCATGTATATAGCTCCACCCAACTCCGAGAAGTTGTACATCCGCCCATATGGCAAATTGTAGCTGGACTCCAAATTTATTGCAATTGACCAATGCGGCGGGAGTGTCTGCGCCTGGGCTGTTCTGAAAACCTCCACGAGATATCCGTATATCGCAGGATAAGTCCTCCCTCGTCTGTAGGCACCATCATTGTCGGGGTACCGGCCCCATCTGCAAACGTTAGTTCTCAATCCGGAATAGATATGGAGGGGTAGCAGAATATCCAGGAGCCAGGATTGAAAACGGTTCGCCCATGGAAGAGCCAAGCCCCACAGTCCAGTACTCCCTTCGTGTTTCAGCGTGCCGACGACGTTAACACGAGTATACCCTTTGGAACCTGTTTCAGGCCGTTGCTGCAGTTGCTCCTTGCTCGCCCGTCCAGTGCCTGGTGCCTATCTCACCACTTGAGATGCTTTCCACAGGCACTCCCAGCGGCCCTATACGAACTCCCACTCTAAGGGAGAAAGTCCAAACGACCTCCTCACTGGCCAGGAGATCGTCAAAAGCAGTAACTCCAAGTATTTGTATAGATGAAGTACAGCGACCTTCGGAACGCGCCTTCTCCCTAGCCGTGATCCAGGTACATTCATGGGGCATACCTGATGGCCTGCCTGGTCCACTGCCCCCTCTTCCGCTCACCCAGGGGTTGCAGAGCCAAAAGTCGATTGCTTTGCAAGTCGACGCTAGGATTCCTGGCCTGGTACAAAGGTAATTCCTATCACTCTCCAGCTCACAGTGTATTCACCGAGGCTGCCACGATGTGTACGAATAAGCTCACTGAGCGAATCACATACTTGTCACACCCAGTTGGGACTGTCTGACAACCAAATACTGTCCATTCCCACATGTGGATACGACACATCAATTGAACCTCTGCACGCCTTAAATACATGCTGAATCCGCTGGTCTCCTGAGAGTGCCCAGACATTCCATCCGGTACCCCCATGGATCCTGAGAATCCCGGCTACAAGTAGACATCTCCATTGTATTCCTAAAAACCCTCTTTGTATGCTATCGTATGGGCACACATCCATATTCGCTCGTTGGCGTATGTTTTGTGAAATTGTATAGAGTTGGCGCAGGTGGCTCTCTCTCCTCACAACGATCCCATTTGGTCGTCCAATCAGGTGCGAATGGTGATAATCGACAATAGTAGTCGCGAATCGTACCTGCTATCCACTTTAGAAGTCTCGGGGTTATTATACTTCCCATTCGGAGGTGCCACATGATCCGTGATCGCTGCTCCACTATCTTGAACTCTGCCAGTCGAAAGACCAATGACACAGGTAATTATATCGGTAATCATAGTTGCATCATTCCATAGCCGCTGACCGTAGATAGCCTTGTAAGACTTCCGTAGCCGCTGCAGTGAATTTCTGACATCATCCGTAACGTAGATAATTCCATTGAGTCGTGTAGAATGTAATTGCGATTTCCATTGCCGTCGGTGATGTAAATCGACGTGACTCGCGCGTATTTCGTAAACCCCACTCAGGTCCTCCGTAGGTACACTACGTTCGAGTAACATGCCCGACTATTCTCAATTGGCTATCATCTCAAGTGAATTGTTGTAAGACCAGCTTCAGCATTGCCGGTGACGCGACTCTCTGTGGCATCTGGGCTATGGAATCGTCCCTGTGATCGTCAATAGACCCAATTGGAAGGTCATTTATCGAACCTCACTGATGCCGCGGTTGATAGCCTTCAGGTTCTTGTATGATGAATTCGTTGCAATTGACTTTGACCGACTTGGTCGCTGACCCGTCTCCTGACCGGTTGGCCTCTGGTATCAACTCGGATTGTCTGTACTACTGTTAACCTCGATTGAGTGGACAATTCATGCCTCTTTTATATCTGTAATTCGTAGATCTCAAGTCGGTGTGATTTCCCATTTGTAGGTGTCGCGACGTGTCTCTGGCCAATTGGCCTCTGGAATCCGCACAAGATCGTCTCTGTTACCGTTAACCTCAATTGAATAGACATATCAAGACTCTTCGCTGATGCAATAAGTGCTCCCAAATCTGTATGACATCCCGTGCGTAGATTGCGTGTCTTGACCCGTCGGAAAGTGGTACTTCATGAGATCCAGTATGTGAAACGTATCTCAAATTAAAGAGTGATAATAGTGTAAAGGCATACATCTGTGTATGGCCTCATAGGAAGGTACACTGTAGATCCGGTTGCAAATGTGGATGTCAATAGTGTAGAGTAGTATAGAGGTAAGTGAGTAAGATTATCACTAGAGATCGAAGGCTTGTGTTGAGCCGACTATATAAAAAGGGTATTACCCGCCGCTGGACACATCACGTGCAGCCGTGCCACTACAACGGTAGGATAAATTTGTGACACAGAAGAGATCGTCAAAGCATCGTGGTCACTCTTTCAACATGAAGGTGCGGCTGCATTAAAATTGTCACAAAGATCTCCTCTGCCACCGCCATTGACTGCAAAGGACCTCCCTGGAGGACAAACACTAATAATGAATGTCCACCAAATACAAAGAATCTAGTGGCATCCAGTCGAAAGTGATGAGGATAGCGCACCTGAAAGCTTTTCCGGCACCGAAGATTGGCCTAACTGGAATGGGGACTTAGATAATCCAAATAACAGCAGAAACAATTGTGTGGCAGACGTTGAATCTGATATAGAGCCAGACGATAGCATAGGGGATCCAGAATGGCCCGAGTAGCGCGATGTCAGCGCCTCGACAAATGTTCCCGGATTGATTCTGCCGACACGGAAGACAAAGAGACAGGCTGAGAAAGTGATAATGATGATCAGTAGTGTTAGCAACGGGTCCGGGTAACCCGCCAGCGGTCAGGGTTTGGACCGCAAAAACGGGTCGGTTGGGTTCCAGAACGGTCCGAAAACCCAACCCGCAGACTGTTGGCGGGCCAAACCCAGCCCCGTACCTGTCAACCCGCGGATTTCGCCGGGTTTGGCTAGACCCGTCGGTTCCAATCTTCGGTTCTGCGTTTCGGGTTTCACATTTATGGTCATATTCAGATATGCGACTGTTAGTCGTCAAATAATGACCATGGTACGTGACAGTTCGTTTTCGACATATTAGCCGCCTTGATGTGCAAAACACGAATACTCAAGCGCCCAACTACATACTGAAAATGAGTGTCAACAGAGCGTCAACGATATTTGGTCTTGCATCTTCCGTAATATGAGTGCCGCGTGATCACAAACATCCATAAAGAAGGATATGACAGCCTTTATAGGCATATATGTACGGGATATTCTAGCCACATCCCCTGGGACAGTAACAACTTATTTCATTTACAGAGCTACCACTAAGTATTCTTGAGCCTTTTAGAGTATAATAACAGTCAAAACGATATATATAGACAATAACCGCCACATCACGCTGTGATTAACCATGA
>Ga0307512_10001525_pt1 | contig 32503 bp, 41 predicted proteins | sample 14_EM_MG_FD_200267 | JGI IMG/M metagenome (GOLD analysis project Ga0307512, IMG submission 200267) | Populus trichocarpa ectomycorrhiza microbial communities from riparian zone in the Pacific Northwest, United States - 14_EM | ecosystem: Host-associated > Plants > Roots > Unclassified | place... | reverse complement strand
CGACTCTTATGGACGTATGGCTCTGGCATCGTCCCTGTAATCGTCAATTGACTCAATTGGAAGGTAACTTATCAAATATCATTGATGCCGCGATTGATAGCCTTCGAGTTCTCGTATGATGAATTCGCCGCAATTGACTTCGACTGACTTGGTCGCTGACGCGTCTCCTGGCCCGCTGACCGCTGGAATCAACTCGGAGTTGTCTCTGCCACTGTTAACCTCAATTTGGTGTACTTATCAAGCCTCTTTGCTTCTGCGATCTGGCGCTGTCAAATCCGGACGATTTCTCCTGATGTGTCGCGAAGCGTCTCTGGCCGATTGGCCTCTGGAATCCGCAAGACATTGTCTGTTACCGTTAACCTCAATTCAATCAACATATCAAGACACTTCGCTTATGCAATCAGTGCTCCCAAATCTGTATGATATCTCGTGTGTAGACTGCGTATCATGACGCGTCTGAAAGTGGTGATTCATGAAATCCCGTATGCGAAACGTATCTGAAATTAAAGAGCGATAATAGTGTAAAGGCATACGCCCGTGTATGGCCTCGTCGGAAGGAATATCAGTAGATACGGTTGCACACGTGGATGTCAATATTGTAGAGTAGTATAAAGGTAAGTTAAGGTAAGATTATCGCTAGAGATCTAAGGCTCGTGGCGAGCCGACTATATATAAAGCTGGTGTTACCCGGCCCTGGACACGTAATGTGCAGCCGTGCCGTTACACTATGCAGCCGTTTGTCAGCCGAAAATGTGAGACCATAAATCATTGACGGTCCGTTTACGCTCAACTTAATGACATACTAACAGTCAGTGGATGCTCAACATGTGTATGTAAAAATGTATATAGTCATTATTGCCAGCCAATAAATCGTTTCTCTGCATAAACATTTGAATCCATTACCTTCCAAGCCTCTCAATTTCTGATCCACTACTAGACACGTTATCTGAGTGATAGATGACGTTGGCCTATCACATTCCAGCGCTTTCGCCCGGCAACTAACCACATATATATCCATACAGTAGTTTTGGATATATTCAGCCCCACTTCTCTACCTTTCCTCATCCAGCTCATTTTCCGTGGTTTCCATGATCTACCATAAGGAATTTTCAAAATCTCGACTGTGTGCACCAGGTCTGTGCAGGGAGTTATACAGTTGGTTGCATCATCGTATGCACCATAATGGTTGTCATTCAGTCAGCTTCGCAACGCGCTTTGACCGCTGCATCCATGAGTCGTATGATATCACTGACTTATATTTTGTTAGAGAGTTTCGTGTCTATATGAGTTTTAATTGTCTGACTTACCAGTAACGGGCAGGACGATATCAAGTTCATTGGTCGTCAGTCAATGAATTTGAAGTCAGGAGCATTGGCATGGCCTATCTGACCATTGCACATGCATAGACGAATTATCATGTCTCACAATTCAGTAACTGAAATCAAGTCAAAGTTGACACATAGCAAAATCGGTTCACGTGTTACATTTCAGATCGATACATCATCACAATTGCCAATTTGCCTATTCATCCCTCGGGCCGCTCAGGAGCCATCACCATGTCTTCGTCAGAAACTGATTTCTATATGGTAATTAGCTTGGGACACGATATGTTGGGGTTGAAGCTTACGGGTTTGAGATGCTTTCATTTGTGAATCGGAGACCAATTGGGCAACGGGGAAGGCCGGAGGGATGGAATGTGTTCGAGTGTCTGCAGTTTCCGTCAACCTAGCTTCATATGACTACTCTCCGGTCGAGAAGACAATTACAGCATTTGCTATTTTCCGGGGATGCAATGAAGAGTCTTCAGAGGCTGAACAAATGTTGGCGGCGCTGATGATGCTGCATGATCCGCCGTTTGAGGTTGAATGACAGCCCGAACCTTCCATTAGGTGGTCTCGTACTTCTTATCCCTCTCACTGAAGTTGTCAGCTGCGTCTCACCAGCCTGGGTGCGTCAATTAGTTAAGCTTCATCTGCTTCTGCCGAAAACGCTCCGCGTGATACTGTACTGTTTTACAGATTGTGCCCATCTCCCTGCCCGGTTCGTCATCTTCGCTAAGCTTGCCCTCCGCATGATCTTCTTCCTCATCATCATCGTCTTGCCCATCCTCCTTGTCGTCAGAACTTGCAACATCACTGAGACTATCGCCGATGGCATTCAACATCTCTTCAAATGTTGTTTCAGGCCTGGTTGTTGTGAATCCCGCCGTTTCAGCATTTCTCATATCATCCTGCACCTGTTCAATTGCTGTCTCTGCGTCTTCAACACGCTTTCTTGCCACAGCGGTCACTCTTTTAACATAATCCTCGATCTATTTCCCCTTCTCTTTGTTGCTTTAGGAGTGAGTTTCTTATCATTTCCCTGCCACAAGCTTCATTGGGATCGCAAGCCACACTATGCTCCAAGGGCTCGGACCTGTTCTCCTTCCAAGCAGCTATTGCCTTGACTCGCCTGATGATGTTGTGGTGTGGAGTGCTTTGTCAATTCGCCGTATTTGCCTAGCAGTAGTGGCAAAAGATTATTTTTCGCCACATTGACCATTGCATTTGGTGTTGACTTTGTTGATGGACGAGATGTTGGATGTTGCAAGATATGGACCACATAGAGGCAAGCTGCGTCTTTTATGTCGAGGTTGGTATGCTTAATCGATTTGAGTAAAGCAATATCTTTGTTTTGACCGTAACTACATTCGGAATAGCAATGCTAACCGTATATCATGACATGATGTTTAGCATCTGTTGCATGTAGAATCCCAGGGATATCTTGCGACAAACATCAGAAGAAGTCCTTTCGGTCGAGGAATGTACAGTTTACATCTCACCAAGACGAGATATTGTCGGTCGTTCACTGCAATTTATCCCTGAAATGCAACATACAACATCAGACTCACTTGGTGCAAATCGCAGGAAGGTTGGCAACCTGTGCAACAGCCCACTATGTGCAACAGGATTCAACTTGTGTAGAACGAGCAAGTTGGCTTTTACCCATGCCATTTTGACTTGAAGCTAACTATATATTCCTCAGGACTTCCCACTTTTTTTTGTTATCTTCTTCCTCAGGACTTCCCACTTTGTTTCTTTATCATCATCTCTTCACATCCACAGTGTAACGGGGGCACGTGACCGTGGCCGGGTAACGGCCATTCTGTATAGTCGGCTCCCCACGAGCCATAGATCTCTAGCGATAATCTTACATGTACATTTACATCTACTATCACTCGCATCCACATTTGCAACCATATTCCAATAATTACCATACATATACCTATGAGGCCGAACGGTGGCATACGCGCCCTTACACTATTATCACTCTTTCAGTAACCAGATACGTTTCGCTCATGGGATTAAGCGTTGACAAGCTTTACCTCTTTTCCGATGTGACACCATGGAGTCGACAATTCAGAATACTGCCCTCAAAACTATATCGAAGCATCATTACTGCGCCGCACAAAGCGTCGACCGTTCCATCATCCAATTGAGCTCCTGATGGCAGTGGATGAGAGATCAAAACCAATTGGCGCAAAAGGCGTGTCACCGGGACTGAAGACGATTATTGTCCCGAGTACAGGACACCACCTAGCCAATGACCAACATCGCAGACGATCGATCCAGGATTGAAGTCGCGACTGCACCCCTGAACGCGTCATTCCTCAGCAGACACGTAGAGAGCTCAGATAGTAATTGGCACACAAGGAGCGTCACCGACATTGAAGACAACGATCAACAGTACACGCATTCCTACACGTCAATTGAGTGCGATCACCAACCCAAGCACCTACAATGGAGCGAGTGACCCTACCCCGGAATAATGCAATATCAATAACCAAAGGCGGAGTCAAGAGACAATTTCCGAGTGAGCACAGTTACGACTACAATCCTTCTATTTGAGCGAAGTGCACCTATCCTAGTTTGCAGGTACACCTACAGCTCTAGCAACCTCGAAGAAGCCCACTTGCGGAGGCATGGTAAAACTACTTATCTTTGATAAACTCCTCGAGTGAAGAATACTTACGGATGAGGATCAGTCTACTAATGAACCTCTCTCCCCCCATGAACGTCTGCCCAAGTGAAGTGCACCGTGTTACGGAGAAGTCACACAACGACTGAAGAACATTCAGGATGAGAAGCTGTTCCATGATTGAAGCGAACTTATAGTGGCGATACATTGCGCAGCGTGAAGTGCATTTGCGGTCAAAGACCGACACAATTCCGCAAAATGTCTACCACGACTACGACAACTGCCATGACTATGATGACCTCAGAGCACAAGTATTATGGACAATCGAGGCGGCAATCGGCAAATCAAGCGCCAACAATCCTTGGACACTCTGCAAGTAAAAGCTATTGGCGGCGCAGGCACTAATGGCGACTGTGGACGAAAATATACAAATACCAGACAGAGATAGCGAGATGCAATGCGTACGGGCTCTTATCGACTGCGGTGCAACCAGCATCTTTATGACACCGAGGCTTCTCATGCCACTTGGGATATCAGGCGGCACTCATTGCCACCCTCGCCATGACCGGAGGTGTAATGCAATGTGCAAAGGCCAGCCGGAAGATGTGGATCACAGTCCAGTACTTAGACTATCTCGCACCGGTAGACAGATCAGCGGTGCTAGTCGTGCCAATGCGCGTGTACGACTTAGTACTCGGCTTACCATGGATTCCTAAACAAAATCCTCACATCGACTGGGTTCAATTAACTCCCAGCGATCACCGGGTGTGACTGGAGTCGGGGAATGACACCGATGACTACGGCAGTGGCATCGAAGGTCTTGCAAGCTGATAATGATGACCATAATGTCAATGATCAGCTTCTGGGGCGTGGTCCGGGTTTACAAACACTTGGAGCAACCGCATTCGACAATCTTCTAAGTATCATTGAAGTCGTTGTAGCATCTGCCCGACAGAGTGGGGAATGCACAAGGCTGCTGGGAGTGACTTCGGCAGACATCACCTTGCATTCACCAGGTGATACAGACCCAAGCGCTGGACACGACGAGCAGAGAGCAGCGGCGGTAGTTGCTGCAGAAGAACCCCTTCGAGGAGATCCGTGAATGACTGTTGCCGGCTCTCCGAGACCCAAAGGGAATAACTGGACGGTGGGGCTTGGCTCCTGTGTGGGCGAACCATTAATCACAAGGTCTCCTGGATAATCCCTTCCACCGCGTCCATCCTTTCATGATTCTTTGGCTAATATAGATGGAGCAGTTCGGAGATATTCCCGATAGGTGAATGACAATTGAGAGCGAAGAGAGCACTTTGGAATGTCAATGACTCATGAAGCAATTGGAAGCCCGGGCATGAGATAATGTCCCAGATACGACAGACAACGGTCCTGCAGAAGGCTACGTATCAACGAAAAGAGCGATAATTGAGACTATGTCAATTGGACTTCTAGCGCCGATAAGCACATTCCGGAAATGCTCAGAGATGGACGACAATCAATCTTTGGCTATCGCGACATACACAAAGTTATGTGGAGTTCTACCCTATCTAATATACTTCCGATGACAATCTACGGGACTAGCAATTGAATGCCGAGACGCAGATATATGTACCGGCCCCCATGCTGTACCAAATACAATCCCGACTACTATTCAAGAGACCAAATCAAGTGGCGTACGGCAGATCACAATGCCGAAAACACTGCCGCTTACAATTACGAATACAATGACGATTACAATACGGAATACAATGCCATATCTGTTTCGAAGTTACATTACCGAGAATACAATCTTCAATAAAATCAAGACTCAGACTCGGCGATCCCCAGCTACACAACTATGACGACAATTGACGACTGCAATCGACTTCCGGATCAAGCTATTCCAATCGATGTTCCCTAGGGAGCCATATAAGATTAGTCGCTGGCGGAGCAACGACTTTCAAAAGAGGGGGATGCCCCTACCGGAAACTGAAACAACCCCTACCACACACAATTACCGACCTGGATGTGCAGGAACCAAGCACCATAAGACACATTCACCAATTGACAAGGCTAGCAGCGGCAAGAGCACCTAGACATGAATCGACGAGTGGACTCAGAGAACGATGATAAGTCAACCGACTCAAGTGATGAGATGTCAAGTGATGGCAAACACACCTACAGATTGATCGACAAGCACACCCGGATGAGAGCCAGGGAGCGCACCCCACGATCTAAGACGACAAGTTCGCCTAGCATACGACGGACGTCCAGTAGACCTACAAATGCACCAGAGAGATGACAATTCGAACGAGGCTGATCCATGCCAAATGACTCTAATATGACAACCGAAGCAGTTCCAAACGAGATTCCAAACGACTGCAATATGGCAACCAAAGCAGTTCCGAACGCGATACGAACCGACCGTGATAAGGCTACCGGATTGGTCCCGAAGGAGATAGAAAATGACCACCGAGCGTACCTAATCGTCTACCGAATGGCATCACAAGAGGCAGTCGAGATAGCTACAACCAGATGATCAGGGAGATCTCACAACGAGGGATCTCACTGCCGAAGGACTTCACATGCAGATTGTGAGCATTACCGGGAGTCTTACCATACCAAGCCACTGACCGAGACGTTTACCAAATGGCTTACCGAAAGATCAAAAACTATCGCCGAACGGCATACCGAACTGAATGTGCAAAGATTCTACCAAATGACTTTTACCGAGAAGTGGTCAACCGAGACGCTATCAATTGCAGAATCAAGAGTTACCGAAATCTGCATATGCAATGTACAAAGCGCCTTTCCGAGAGCAGAGGCGCGCTTCTATCATGGTCAGTATGATCACCTACTGTGAAGCTTACATGTTAGATATGGCTCAATGACATACCGCCCACGCCTGATGCAATTGACGCATTGTACCACCCTCAAATGATCACCAGCGAGACGAATATGAGAACCGACGTCTATGACGATGCCACGAGCGAAAGCTCACATCATTACCCAAAGTCGTGACAAGGCGCCAGTGCAATGACGTCGAGATTGAGAGCATTGGGACGCCTCATACGACAGTATGTCAACAGGCAGAACCAGTCAAGACGAGGCGCCGTTGCAATGACATCAAGATTGATCGCATTGGGACGCCTCATCCGACAGTAGGTCAACAGGCAGAGCAAGTCAGGATGGACACTGGACAGCGGGCGACACAGAAGGACGACCGAAGCCGAAGGAAGATAGTCTGCAGATGAAGCGAAAGCCGAACTTGATTACATGTTAAATCAGTGATAACAATTACAACCCCGAATCATCAATGAATCCCAATATCAGTTCGGAGATCCAAATCACACTACCACCGAGGCCCGATGGCAATTGACAATCGATATGAAGTCGTCGCCGGAGCAACGAATACTCAAAAGAGGGAGATAGCCATGTCAGATCAGTCAAGTCCTACCGACAAGTCAAGAGCCAACATGGAGGAAGTCTACCGAGACATGTACCGACAAGCCAAATGCCCACCGAAGGCAGTGTACTGAGACACGCACCGACAAGTCTACCAAGAAGTCGACCGTGAAGTCTACCAAGAAATCGACCAAGATTCTACCAAAGCCGCCTACCGAGATCGCAACAATGATGTCGACCTGATGGTCACCAAAGCGGACTTCCAAAGACGATTACCGAGACAATGCCAATTACTGATGAACACCGTCTGCAAGATATATTCTCCAGAGGATGCGGAAGTACTCCAGAGAGCTCGGACAGCGCAAGCTCGCTTGAACTTGGTAAGTATAACCATTTAGAGAAGCTTACATGTTAGATGTCGACGAATGAGCCCCGACTGCAAACAATGCAATTGACGTATACGATCAACGGCTACGACCGATGCCCGCAGGGGAAGCTCCCATCAATGCCAAGTCATGAGCGGAAGCTCTACCACCCTGACGAATTTCGACAATAGCCTATGCCGAGATACACGAACTACAAGTGCGGTACTGGATGGCAGCTTGGATACTGTACGAGTTTGGGAGTGGAGATACGGAGGAATTGAGGTCCGAGACTCGGGAGCGGAGGAAATGGGTCAATAGAGTTTCGGAACTCAGGCCGGGAGCAAAGTTGTCAATTGGGCGTTCCTTTCTTCTGTTTCTTCTCTTCTCTTCTCTTCTCCATACTTTACTGCTTCTTTGGATCTCGGCCCAGTACAAATGGCGTCGGCACGGGTTTTACCACCTCCGGATCCAAGTCAATGGGAGGTGGAGTTTCCCCGTGCACCGGATCCGCCGAAAGGTCACCCTCAGTGGTCACAAACGGTACCGGGACTTTTGAGTTTGTACGAGTACGTACGCGGCATGATTGTTTAATGCTTTCCTTTCATTTCCATTTCTCTTGTACGGCATATGCAGCCCAGGAGGTCTGCGCCTGAAGAGGGGGACACTGTAACGGCGACACGTGACCCTGGCCGGGTAACGGCCTTTCTATATAGTCGGATCGCCACGAGCCATAGATCTCTAGCGATAATCTTACATATACATCTACATCTACACTCACTCGCCCTCACGTTGGCAACGGTATTCCTATAATTACCTTACATATACCTATGAGGCCAAACGCTGGCATACGCGCCCTTACACCCAGCAAGAAATCATGGCTCCACGAGCACCGCAGCAAGGTGAGAGTGGGACAGATTCGAGCAGAACGAAGGCTGTTTCATCCTATACGCCACCCGGTGAGACCCAACTACCCCGCAGACACCACTTTGTTCACCGCGACGATGCAAACCCAGCCACCGGAAATATAACCCTGGACGCACGGTTAAACATTGTCGATACAACTGGAAGCAGCGGGAATATGAAACAGCAACAGAGTGTCAACGATTATTGGTCTTGCATCATTGGTGATCTGAGTGGCCATCAGTTGCGGCCAGTCATAAATGTGGTATTGGCCGGGTTTTTAGGCGAAACAGAGAGCCTCACCCTGCCTGCCCTATTCTGAATATGGGCGTCCACGGAACGTGAACGATTTTTGGGCTTGTAAGTCTGGTATTTCAGAAGCGATTTGGTCGTTACTATGCTTAATCATAGTATTGGCTGCCTTTATTGGGAAACAAGATAGAGCCATGCACCCTGCCCAATCGTGAAGATGGGCTTCAACGGAGGGTCAACCATTTTTGGCCTTTCATCCTGGGTGATCGAAGCACGATGCATTGGTTATGGTGTATATACGATGTTCTGACACTTTTTCTAGGCTAAAATGGTCATAAACTGTTCGTTATGTCATTGTGAGTGAAATTAGTTGTTACTGTCCGGGAGGCTGTTGTGGGAATATCGCTTGCTTATCAGCCTAGAGAGGCTGCCAAATCCTCCTTAATAGATGTTTGCGATCATGCGGCACTTAGATTACCCAAGCTGCGAGACCTTGAATCTTGACGCACATTTTCAAGATGGTGCACGGAGCGTGTTGCTTCTCCTTTTGCCTATAAAGGAGGCCAATACCTCAGTTATGACTCTCTGCAACCAATGCCTGCCCTGATGACTCAGGATGCAAGACCTAAAATTGTTGACGCCCTGTTGACGCTCATTTCCAGGATGGGTCAGGGAGGGTTTGTCAATAGATTTATATCACAAAGGCAGCGAGTACATCCAAGAAGAACAACAATATACCTACGTTGATATTTTACGATTAACAGTAGGATGTCTGAATGCGACCATAAATAGAACAACCTGGAATGCAAAACTGAGGATTGGACCCAACGGGTCTAGCCAATAACGGGGAATCCCGCAGGTTGATGGGTACGGGGCCATCTTTGGACCAGCAAGAAGCAGTGGGTCAGGTTTTTGGTCGGTTCAGGAACCCAACTGAACTGTTTTTCCGGTCCAAACCCGGACCCCTGCCAGCTTACCAGGACCCGTTGCTAACACTACACCCAGCAAAGGGCATCCACTGGGCAAGTTGACGAGGGCTGCAGTTCGACACTGCCAGGATGGAGGTGGCACTGATTACGCGCTTATGAGGCCACACGAAACACCTCCGGCCCAAACTGACAGCAAAGACAAGAGTCGGCAGCGGGTTCATACGATTGAACACACAGGTGACATGCTGGCTTGGCGTCTGAATGGATGCAGATCTAACATTCAAGGAGCAGCACAACCGATGCATGAAGAATGCCAGGGCAGCAGAAGCGAGACTTGGAACCCTTACCATGACATTCAGTATTGATCTTGAGTGCGAAAAGGCTGTGCAAGTCGCCTGCGTCCAAGCAGTCGCACAGTGTGGGAGTGAGCTCTGGTGTGATCCCAAAGAAGTAGGCGAGTGAGACAACCTCCAACTCCCGCTCAATCGACAAGCCAGGTCCATACTTGGCGCGCCGACCACAACCCCACGTTGTGCACTTCTGAGAGAGTCAGGGCTCACTCCCGCGCCTGAAATCTGAGACTCCAGACAACTGCAATTCACAGCGAGACTATCAGATGCATGTGGTAGCATGCTCAAAGAGTTACACCATAACCTCTCTTGCAGGGCACCGATATGCAGAGTGGTCAAGAGGGACGATGGGCATGGAAGGACACCCGAAGCCATGAAGTGGCCGGCCACGGGCGAGTGATCAGTAGTCAGGACCACCATACTGGACGACACCACAGCTGCCACGAGAACAGCGCAGCACTGGGCGAGAGAGAAAGATGCCCGAATCCGAGCATGGGTCTAGATGTTGTGGACAGATGGATCCCGCACTGACGATGGCCAAGTGGGAGCCCCAGCAGTGTGCACACATGGATATCAATGGAGGTCCCGCCACAGTTTTCTGGGCACTGGGCCCATGGAGATCTTCGACACCAAGCTGTGGGCGATTGGACTTGCGCTTGATGTGACGATTGAGACGAGAGACACATTGCAAACGCATGGAGTTAGACCAGTGGCAGTGTTTAGCAACTCCCAAATTGCCATTCGACGAGCGCCTACCTAGTGCCGGGCCCGGGGCCGCGATTACCCAGGCAGATGAATTGGACTTCCAAGGCACTCCTCGCCCATGTCATCGCGACCGAGATTGACTGCGTCCTGGGACCCTCTGGCATCCCTGGAAATGAAGAGGTGGACCGTCAGGCACACCTGGCCCGAGATGCCAGCAGAGACACAGTGAGAGAGCGGCCATACACCTCGGCCTTGAATTGAGCTAGATGAATCTCAGAGGGAAGGTCAGCAGCCAAGGCACAGTGGGAGCGAGTCAAATGTAGCAGGCACATTCGCTTCCAAGTCAAAGGCAAGACGGGGACCTAAGAGACCTATTCCGATGACAAGCGTGAAGTTGCTGGCTACCACATTCTACAGACCAGAGTGCAGGCATGCACCGACTGGAGTCTTCCAAAAACGGTTCGGCCACCGGGAGGATGAAAACTGCTGGTGGTGCAGCAGCGGAGGCAGGACGGTGGCCCAGACGCGGGAACACCTCTTCGAACAATGCAGCCGGTGGACAGTCCTGCTAAAGACACTATGGAAGGCGGTGGGAAAAGTGACGGGCTGGAAGGTGGCCAGATGCAGACATGTGCAGATCTCTGAGCTGTTCTCCATAGAAGAGTGCGACAAAGCTGTGATGGACTTCCTGGCGGCTACTGAAGTTGGGAAGTTCCCGCCCAGATGAATGACGGTATGGAGCAGGCGCAGAGGCTGACTCAGGTGTGGGGAGGGGCGGCAGTGGGCTTATATTTGTTCCTGTCCTTTCCTTTCTGTTCGGTCTAGTGTTCAGCTTTTTCATTTGTCAGTGGGGGTGAAGGTAAGCAGTAGGGTAGCTCCGCCATCTAGCAGGCTCGCCCGGAGGCGGAGGGGATATTAGGTCCTGTCATACTCACATTAGAGTGCATTCTGTATGAATAAGACCAAAGAAAACAAACAAACCTTGCCGCAATTGTCTTTTGAGCTGTCATCACGGTATTGTTTCCTCCTCTTTTTATCAAATCATACTGATAACTGTGCTTTGACTTAGCTCACATCATTTTTATTTCTTTCTTACTTTCCTCCCCCCTCTCCTCTGTTATTCTCCTCTTAATGTGGGCAAAAGTAACCTAATCTAAGCTTCGTAATGGATGTTGCATCTTGGTATCCTGTCCTCAATGCTTATACGCCACTTTCTTTGCTTGTTTGTCTGCTTGTTCTTTCCCCTTGGATTCCTTATGTGCTGCTACAGACAAATTCTCAAGCGGAATTCTTCTTGGAAGAATGTCGCATTTCCATCACAGTAATGGTAATGCTAGTACCTGTCCCGGTCCCGGTGTGCCCAACTGAATTCCTTTTAACACCACCTGTGAATCCACGAAGATTGTATCTGCCGACAACGTTTCATTCCTGCATTTTTCGTCGAATATTTTCACAGCTTCCGATAACATTTATATCTCCACATGACATGCCTCCTTCTGTCGACCAAGGTGTACCCTCCTCTTTTTCCACCTCTGAAAGCATTTCCAAACCATGGCACACCCCAACCACTCATCATCTTTCGTGATCCATCAGTCCAAAGAACTTAGTCTTCTCTATCTCTTTGTACATCCACCAACACTTGTTCTTCTTTCTGCATTATCACTTTACCTCCCTAGCTCTATGTACTTTCCGGCAGTGTCAAATGGTGAGATCGCCTCTTTTCAAGAAACTCCTCTTGGATCAATGTATCAATCCCGTCAACCCTTTTCAATCGTTGTCCTTTCTGTCCTAACAACTTCCCTCCGCCTTGAGCATCCAGCATCATCATTTGTCTTATCTTATAGCACATTTCATGGTTATTAAGATCAGACTCTTCTGGCCTAAATGCAGCATTATACATCCAAGCTCCTTGAGGTGTCAACAGAGAGCATCTGGTTACCCTGCGGCCCTGTTAATTTAACACTTTTTTTATGTCCTGTGCAGGAATGTTTTGTCCTCACCACCACAATTCCACTCCATATCACATCACTTCCTGAACTGTCACCACTTTGATATTTCAACAACTTCCCAAATTCAATCCCTTCTTTACCATCTACGACCTTACACTGTGGTGTGCTTTCTTTGCTTTCGCCCGGGTTCTCTTTTGGTGATCGTTTAATGTGAGCATACTATCCAGCCACATTCTCAACCACCTCATTGTCTCTTTGTGATACTGAACCTCCACATTTCCAACAATCATCTTGGCCTTCATCGTCGGTTCCTTGTTGCTTCTCCTTCATGTTAAGATAATCGCTGCTGTTGTTTGTAGGTCACAGGGCCAGGTAGTTTACTTCGCCAAATCTGTGATTGTTTGGTGCATCTCCCTAGTCATTGTGTCCATTCCCACACATCTTTACCTTCCACCACTCATGCCACATCATCCACAAAAGATATCCCCTCACTTTGATTGGTTTTTGTTTTCTTCCACTTTGCCAAATAACCCCGGAAAGGTATCTCACCAAATGAACTGGTGATCCTTGCGACCTCTTTGGATTTCCCATGTCTGCATCCATACTAACATCCTCTCTTCTGTCCATCGACATAATCCCTATTCTGTCTTCCATGAAACTTTCCACCCATCTTATGATGTTGGCTTCGAATCCCATTTCCTCCAATCTTTTTGTCAAATATCACTTCGCCTCATGGGGAAAAGCACCTTTGACATCCTATATCAACACTGCCGTGGTAGTCCCCATTCCCAATGTTGCTTCTACTCTGTTCATCAACCTTCCGACCACATCCACTGCTAATCTTCTCTTTCTAGTTCAGAAGAGTCTACAGTGGAGCAGCCTCCTTCGCACACACTGTTATGCTATTGCGTTGGCTGCTATCTTTTCGATGATGTCGCTCGAAAAGTTTGACAGAGTTTTCGCGTTATATGCTTTGGCAATGCCATAGTCTGGCTTATCAAGTTTCACAATAACAACTCTGTTCGCCTCCTTCTAGCCCCTTGGATTAACTTCCAACCGAAAACTGGTTCCTATTAAAGCTATAATTTATATTAAATTCCAATCAAATACCAGTCCAATTGGGTTTAACCCCAACAGACGCAGTCCAGGTGCCTTTTGTGTTGACTGATTGAAAACTGCCTTTCTGAAACCCTCCTTAGAAACTTGTTTATGCATATTTTCCCCCGATTCGTTACCTCTCCACTCCACTCCCTTTATCAGTATCTGACAACCCTCCATCTTCATCACTTCTGACTTATCTTCCCACCACACCACCACTTCTCCAGTCCTGGAATTCAAGGTCTTCATTGTCAACAGGCCTCTTGGTTTTGTGTACCTGAGAGCCTTCAATACCTGTTCCCTTGTGGCTGATGTTAATAACTCCTGCCATATCTTTCTACTCACTTGTCAGATAACTCTTCTGTGATTGCCTCACGCTTTCTTCACCTGTTGATGGATTGCTCTCACTCTTTTTCTGGACCTTTTTAAATGTCCCAACATTCTTCTCAGCTTTGCAATCTCCTGTGTGCACCACCTTTTAGATTTCACACAAACATTAATCTTTTTGCAGCATGGATTGGGATGGTAAACACAATTTCACTGTATCCACTCAGCTTCCTCTGGTAATTCCTTCTCACTGCTATCCTCATTTAGGACCGTTCTCTGTGAGCTCAATGCCTTTCACCATTTTTGTGCTTTTTCAAAATTTTCTTTTTCCCCCTGTTGCTTGAGCCCAGCAATACCCCAGCTAGTAATAGTCCTTGAATCCTTCGCTCCTTTCTTGTGGTTCCATTTTAACAGCGTCAACACAATGGCTTGATCCAAAGTGGTTTCCAAGTCTATTGGTATCTCCAATCTGTTGGTGAGGGTGGCTTTCATAATGAAGAAGTTAATAAGCGATTCTGCAGTTTCGCCATCAGCCATATTTGTATGGGTTAATTCCCTATCCATATGATCCACCAACTCGTACTCATCCATGAGAGCTTCCAATCAGCTGGCATCTGTTTTCCGTGGGCACTGTGGCTCCCATCTATCACCGGGAGCATTCCAATCTCCTCCCAACAGGATCCTATCCCACTCCATAATCTCTCGCCCTTATACTGGTTGTGCTGTTCTGCCTTCACTTTATTGTCTGTTCTTCTGTCTCAGCTGATCATACACATTCACCACGCTCATTTTTCTCCCCAAAGGGTATTCCACATCAACCACCTGAGCATTGACCGCTCCTCCCAATGCTACATCAGAGAACTCCAGATGTGCATCATTTCGAATTCTGGTCATTATTCGTTTCCCTCTGACCAATCAAAATCATGGGTGGCTGATCTTCTACCCCTTCTTTTCTAACACCGGTCCTTGTGACATCACGATATCAGCTTCCCACACAAATCATTTATCCCACACAGTCATCATCACGTCATACCCCATCCCACAATTGCGCATGATGCACTGTGACATTGATCTTTCACGGTTTCCAAAATCTGTTCGCATGAACTTCACCCAGCCGTCGCTCATGTCAAAACAACTTTGACTACTGGCTCAGTATCATTCGGCTCTTCTTCGGAAGCCTTCTTTTCCGCTCACTCTGTAGGCACTGTATCTCCATCGTTGTTTTGCAAGGTCTGCTGTCTGTCCGTTACCAAGTTCTGATTTTGCACTTCTCTATCATTTCAGGTCCATCCTTCTTCTCTCACCTGCTTAATTGCCTCCTGTTGTTTAAAGCAACAATTGGTCTTCCCAATATGATGTCCCTTGCAGTTAATACACTTGTTTACCATGTGGGAGCAGTTCTGTCCTGCCTTCGCTTTGGAACCCACCGCATTGCACTTATGCTCTCCTGAGAAATGTCTTTCTGCACACAGCATGAATACTGGCATCTTCAAAGCTCAATGTTTCACGTCGATATGTCCACATCAACTGCACTCTCTACAAAAGGAAACTGGACCAGCGTTAAGGAACATCTCCAAATCATAGTTCATTGCCGCTGCATTCAAACCACCCTTCAAATCACTTTCAGCCATTTTACTTCCTTTTACTGCGAAAACAACTGATGATGCAATGTTGCTTTCTCCCATCCTTCTTTGCACATCCTTCGGTCCTCCAGTCCAGTTTATTGCCAAGGGGATAACAACTCCCTCATTCTCAGCCTGTACCACTTTTCTCAACCTCTCTGGTCCTCCCCTGGTGTTCATTCGCAGCTACCTGTCAAAACTGACTCAATCTGTCTTTGATCTTTCCCTCAGTCCGTCTATTTCGCAGTCCACAATTCCTGAGTCTACCTTCACAGCTACCTTCATCACAATATCCCTATACCGAATCAACATTTCAACCATCCCGCGCTCAGTTCTAATTATTGGCAAGTAATCCCGGGCATTCTTTTTAGCCCACGGACTGCTCGCGGCATGAGGCACCTTCCCTGAACAAGTTCCGTATTCCCTTCTGACAAAATATCCAGTTCTTTCTCCTTAGAAAGCTGTAACCCATTATCACTCTTGAACTGTACCCTTCTCTTCTCCATCACATTCTGACCAAATGGGATTGGCTTCATGTCCTCCCTCTGTTGCTTCATCTTCTGCACTACCATAAAGCCTTCACCCTTCTTCTTTTGTTCCTGACTTCGCTGTTGCTGCTGCCCAGGTTGCGTTTTTGGTGGCAGCGTCGCTGCCCTTTCTGCCAATTACACCTGTCCCTTTTTCTGCTTTTCTCCAGTCTTTTCCTCTACTGGCTTCATTTCTTGCATTTTCTTGACCTCGGGCTTCTTGACTTCTCCAGCCTTCAGTCCCTTTGATGCGCCCTCAACTCACACCTCCTGTTTGTTCCCCTCCTGCTTCTGTTGTGGCACATCTGGTGCCCGTCACTTCACAATTATTTCCTATTCACTCAGGGTGAATCTTGGAAACTCCTGTCACCTTTCTCTGTGCAGAATCACTTATGCATGTGTTGACTGCTCCAGCTCTTGCTTTTCCACCTTCATTCTTTCAAAGTCCTTTTTGATTTCCCTTTGAATCCTCTTCACCGCCGCCGGGATTTCGGCTCCAGACTGACACACTTCAAAATCAACTCGCGTATGCTCATTCTCGGGTGTGGCTTCTACCTGATTCCCCCTTCGGACCTCATCTCTTCTTCTCCCGCTGACATCGTCTCAAGGTTTTCCATCACTCGATCCATTTCCTGCTCTACCATCCTTTCAATGCAATCTGTAAACGTATTTTCAATCGTTTTAGCCAGATTTACCGGAGCTCGCTTGGCCAACTTCTTTTTGATCTTGCTCAATCTATCATCGAGCTTATTCGACCTCACATCTTTGTACTCTCATGACATGTACCTTTCCTTTTCAATTTTTTCCCTAATCTTTCTGATAGCCATAATACCCACATCAGTTCGATTTTGTCTTGCTGCTTTGTGTTCCACCTCCTGGCCACACTACATGACATATTCATTGTCATATTTTTCTCTTACTATCATAATATCCCGCATCCCATTAGCGTTCCTAAGATACTCACCAACGAAATCATTCAGATTACCTTCTCCCTGCTCATTGGTCATCTCCAATGAATTATTCCCCCAATCAAGATCGATCTGTTTCATGCCAGGGGTTTGCTGCATATTCAGGATTGGTCATTCTGGTGTTACCGGCCTCCTACCTCCCTTCCCGATATTGCACTCTGTTGCCTGCTTTATTGGCATCATGTAGAGTTCCTTCTCACTCAACTCAACCTTCATCATCACGTCTTCCTCACTATCACTTGGCAAAGTGGCTTTGCGGCTCCTTTCCATAGTCTCTCACCCTCCCACCTCTTTTTCATCCTCTGCTCTGTGCCGACTGACATTTTCCTCTGACTGAATATAGGCAGCAGCCAAGATTGATCTCCTATTCGCGCTAGAAGTTGTAAAAGGATCCGGGGGAATTGTGGTCCATGGGAATGCTGCAATGCTTCCACCGTAAACCATAGTTGGTGGTGGTGATGCCAACTTCGATGAATTGTCACTCCCTCTGTTGCCTCCAAATATTGTGACTTCTGTAACTCCACTTTTTCCAGTAAGGTTGGAGTAGACTCGCATATCTCCCAGGTAGAATTACCAACGGGTCCAGGTAACCTGTCAGAGGTCCAGGTTCGAACCACGAACGCGGGTGTGTTCAGATCCTGACCTGTCCAACGACCCAACCCACTGCTCCAGGGTGGGTCAATTGTAGACCCGTAAATTTCAACCCCCTGGTTTTGCCAGGTTTGGCTAGACCCATCGATTCCACTCTCCGGCACTGCCTGTTGGGTTGCACTATTCATTGTCGTATTCCGATACACTACTGCTGATCCATATATATCAACTTCGGTACGTCGCGGGCTTTTGTCAATGTATTGGCTGCCTTAATGATCGAAAGAATTGGAAACATTCTCCCTACCCCATCCTGATAATTTGCGTCAACAGAGAGTCAAAGATTGTTTGTCGTGTATCCTGGGTGATCTGAGGGGCAATCGGTTGCAGACATCCCTAAATGAAGTATTGCCGGCCTTTACAGGACAAAGAGATTGCAAAACGGTCCCTGCCCTATCTTGGAAATGAGCGTCACCAGAACGTCAACGATTGTTGCTCTTGCATCATGTTTAATCACAGCACAATGTGGCTGTTATTGTTTATATATGTTGTTTTCACATTTTATATATGCTAAAAGGCTCATGAACACTTAGTGGCACCTTTGTAAACGAGATAAGTTGTTACTGTCCCGGAGGCTGTCCCAGGAATATCCCCTGCTGATCTGCCTATATAGGCTGCCAACTCCAGGTTTATGGATGTTTGTGATCAAGCATCACTCATATTACAGAAAATGCAAGACCAAAAATTGAGGACCCTCTGTTGACAATCATTTTCAAGATGGGGCAGGGAGGGTATTGCTATCTCTTTTGCCTATAAAGGCAGGCAGAAATTTCATTATGACTGTATGCAACCTATCACCAATCAGATTACCCAGGATGCAAGACGAAACATCGTTGATGCTGCATTGACACTCATTTTCAGGATTGTGTAGGGATAATGTCGCTATAATTTTTGCTTATGAGGGTGGCCAATACTTCAATTAGGTATAACCATGATCAAACAAATGTTCAATAACCAGACTTACAAGACATAAAATTGTTGAGGCTCAGTTGACGCTCGTTTTGCCATGGGAGTATCCCCAATGTGCAAGCAGTGTATTTGGCGTAGTATATCCTTTACATGTCTTTGTTTGTTTGATTGTTTGTTTGTAATCATTTTGCATTCACCCCGAAGGGGTGCCCAGCTAAGTTACCATAAGCCGGCCGACCACTGGTGGTCATGGCATTTTTAATTAACAATTTTTATACCCCTGTCCACCGGAAACTTCCTGTTCATCCGTCGGCTAAGTTACGGCCACTAGCTCACGCAACACCTACTTCTGACTCAGGCAAAGTCGTTTCCTCCCACTTCCCGCTACCCGATGGAGGGCACAAGGGCCATTGAAACTCCACCCAGCCCACCCCCATTAATTTATCTATTCAGTTGCTCGACCTATGGTGAGTTTGACACAGGGAGCTCGGTTTCGTGCGACATCAACCTGCATTTCCAGGGAGTCCAGTTTCGATCGGCTGCATCGATGCAGTGCGACATCAACTTGTTCGGTACAAGGAGTCTGCTCGGGTGGGGGGAGTGGCGGGATTCGAACCCATAAAGAACAGCATAGTGTTGGCAAGACCATACCACTACACTAGGGGGCCACTCCCTCCTTTACATGTCTTTGGCATCTTTTCGATTGTTTTCGTTGATTTTGTCCTTGACCACTACATTGTTCTTTAATAATACACATAAATATATCATTTAGAATATACTTTACAGCGTCCACTAATTGTCACATACTTCCAAAGTTAATGCATTGGATGGTGTTATCGCTAACAAGGTAAGCGACACACTCATTGCCCCATACTAGAAATGAGAGTTAACTGAGCGTCAACAATTCTTGGCCTTGCATCATGTAGAATCCAAGGATTGTGCGACGACAGTAACCCATGATCAAACAATCGGCCAACTTTCTATGCAATAATGATTGCGACAACAGCGCTGGTTTGTCCTGGAAGTGAGCATCACTAGAGCATCCATGAAGCATGAATCATTTTTGGTCTTCCAAAGTGCATAATCCAGTGGCTGTGCCTTGACATTAACCCATAATCAACATATTGGCCGCCTTTATAGGCAAAAATGTTAGTAACAATACCGCTACCACCTCCTGAAAACCAGTGTCAGCAGTGCAGCAATCGTTTTTGTGGGGTTCAGTAAGCTTCACAGCAATGAACTGCCTTGCTTTGTTCATAAATTGAGTTTTTAACAGTCAGTCTTTTCAATATGTCCTTGTATACAACTTCACAGCTATGCATGCATTGTCTCACAGGTCATACATTTGTTTTGCGTGTAGCTCTAGAGTCAATATTCAAGAACCAGCATTCTACTTTATAATAACATAACATTAGACAGTCTCTCAACTCAAATAACAGAGAATTCAAATTCGTACTGCCATGTTGGATTCCCAATCTTTAAATACCTGGTTGCTAAAGGTTACGATATCCTCCAAAAATGAATGTGTCTTTATTCGTGATTCCAGTGAACTTGGTCTAAAAATTGTATTTGATACTTGGTGGGCTTCTATGAAGGTGGGCTCGAAGCATTCTATTGCTTGGAAAAATTCTAGACATGGGCCTTTGTGGCGATTCTATTTGTACTGCGGCATTGAGGAGACCAGCAGCCCCGGATGCATAGGTATTGTTTGTTATCAAGTTCTTCGCCATCCATCCATCAGCAAAATGTATTTTAGTCTCTGGAAGCCTCCAGGAGTGTCTGAGAGGATGTGGAGTGTAAAGTTAGATGCGTCAATTTCAGGAGAGTATCAGACCCTAGGAGGGCATTCCGGCTGGCCTTCAGAGTAACTGGGATCTCTGATGACTGGTACAGGAGTACCATGGGAGTGATTGTGATAAGTTTGGGAACACCTGGGAGCACCGGCGACAAGCCTGGGAGCACCGGCGACAAGCCTGGGAGCACCGGCGACAAGTTTGGGAGCGCCAACGACAAGCCTGGGAGCACCTGGGAGCACCGACGACAAGTCTGGGAGCGCCGACGACAAGTCTGGGAGCGCCGACGACAAGCCTGGGAGCACCTCCAATCACTGTAGAGCAGTCTGGGAAAACATCTTCTTTGGGAACGCTGCTGGTGCGCCTAGAAATCATAGCTACTACTTATCGTTCAATGATTTTTAAAACTCATGAATTCAGATTGTATTCTCATCTATGTATCTATATAGCTACCCATCTACACACGGTATATGTGGACTGCCTGCAGGCGGTGCTTGAGAGCAAATCGAGGTGCGCCTGAAAATGACCACCTAGTGAACTCAGCGATACACTCCGAGGCCGTGATCGAGCGAGTTTGGAGATGCACTTGGAGGTGGTAATCGAGCGTATTTGGATATACACTGGGAGGCCATGATCGAGCGAACTTAGAGATGCACTCCGAGATCGTGATCGAGCGAGTTTGGAGATGCACTTGGAGGCCACGATTGAGCGAGTTTGGAGATGCATATGGAGGCCGTGATCGAGTGAGTTTGGAGATGCACTCCGAGATCGTGATCGAGAGAGTTTGGAGATGCATCTGGGGGCGGTAATCGAGCGAGTTTGGAGATACACTTGGAGGCCGTGATTGAGCGAGATTGGACGAAGTACTTGGAGGCGGTCGATGGACAGCGCGCCGAGTGCTGGGACTCTATTCATCAGTTATTTAACTCGCAACCGTGGGAATGTGACAATGTGACTTTATCTTAGAGCTCTCATGGAGAGCTTGGCTGATAGCGGTCGATCGTGTAGGGAGGCACGCCGGAAGCTGAAGCTCCATTCAGGGGTCAACTGGTAATCATGAAAAGGAAGGGAAGACAAACAATCTTGGGTGGATGCTGTACTCGGTGTATGCAGTACTCGGTGTACGCAGTACTCGGTGTATGCAGTACTCGGTGTATGCAGTACTCGGTGTATGCAGTACTCGGTGTCAACTCATGATCATGGCATGGAGAGGGATGACTCAACTTTGTGTTCAGCGATGATGGTTGAGTTGTGGACGGGAAAGAGAGAGATGGGGGATGAAGATGAGAATGATGTGGAGGATATGAGCGGATATGTGAAATCAGGGGTACGACTTGCCTGATTGGGTTGGAAAGACCTCGTATCGGTGTTATTACACACCAGATCGGGACTCGTACCTGCCGTATTGGGGATGGTCAATTGACTCGCACAAGAAATTCTCTCAAGTCCCAGTTTCTCATGATGATTTCCCCCCCTCTCCTCTCGTCTCTCTCATTCTCGTCCTCAACTCTACCATCACCAAAGAACACGAAGTTCAATCATCCCTCACTATCTCTCTATGCAATGATCAGGAGTTAATACCGAGTACAGCATACACTGAGTACTGCATTCACCGCGTACTGCATCATCCCAAGATCGACTGTCTCCCGCTCCCAGCCAGTCTCTCATCTCTCAGCAGACCATGTTGTACTCAATTCTCAACATTCCCCCACATTTACGAGTTAACGAATGAATAGAGTCTCAGCTCCCGTCGCGCCTCCCTCCCGAACTACCTCCTCCAGATTGACCGCCTCCAAGCACTCCAATCTCGCTCAATCATGGCCTCCAAGTGCATCTCCAAACTCACTCGATCACAGGCTCCAAGTGTATCTCCAAACTCGCTCGATTACGGCCTCCAAGTTCGCACGATCACTGGCTTCAAGTGCAACTCCACCCTCGCTCGATCACAGCCTCCAAGTGTATCTCCAAACTCGCTCGATTACGGCCTCCAAGTTCGCACGATCACTGCCTCCAAGTGCATCTCCAAACTCGCATGATTACGGCCTCCAAGTTTGCACGATTAAGGCCTCCATGTGCATCCCCAAACTCTCACGATCAGCGCCTCCAAGTGTATCTCCAAATCCGCTCGATTACGGCCTCCAAATTCGCACGATCACAGCCTCCGAACTTGCTCGATCACGGCCTTGGAGTGCATCACTCAGTTTGCTCGATCACAGTGTAGTGAAACAGTACAGCTAGAATGCAGACAGCCCATTATCAACACTCCGCCGCACCTCTCATGGCATCCGAAGGAAATTCTTGAGCCAGAGCGGTTCTGGCTCGATGAGGGTGAGAGGATATGAAGGGATACCTGGCCATGATGAACCACTCAAATTGCGTGGATCTATGCACGCTTTTCAAGAGTGCGTGGGACCAAGGTTTGGGAAAGATAGAGTGTGTATTTCATATAATACGATGATGTCTATCTACCCCGGGGTCTCCCAAAAATATACTCCCTGTTGCTGAGTCCATCTCCGTTATCCCTGTATCTCTGTATGTATATATAGAGAGAGACTTCGATAATACATGACATATTATGTTGTAGTGAATCTTGTGACTGTAACAAAGACGAATATGATTGTAAGGGCACGTACGCCTGCGTTCGGCCTCTTAGGCATACGTATGGTAATTCTAGGATATGGTTGCAAACGTGGATGCGAGTGATCGCAGATGTAGATGTAGAGGTAAGATTATCGGTAGAGATCCAAGGCTCGTGGCAAGCTGACTATATAGAATGGCCATTACCCGGCCTCGGTCACGTGCCGCCGTTACATTATCCCCCTCTTTATGCGAAGACCTCCTGGGCTGCATAAACTGTACAAGAGAAACGGAAAGAAAAGGGAAGGAAGCATTATACAATAATGCCGCGTACGTACTTGTACGAAATCATGAGTCCCGCTACCGATCGGTACCACTCAGGGCGACCATTCGGCGGAGCCGGCGCACTGGGAAAATCCATCTCCACTTGACTGACTCCGAAGGTGGTAAAAACCCGTGCCGACGCCATTTGTACTCGGCCGAAATCCAATAAGAAGAGAAGAGAATGAAAGGGAAACAAAGAATGAAACAATCATCCTACGTACGCAATTGTACGAACCCATAAGTCCCACAACCGATCGGTACAGCTCAATAGCGACCTTTCGGTTGATCCAGCGCACGGGGAAACTCCACCTCCAGTGGCAGGTGGTAAAAACCCATGCCGACGCCATTTGTACCGGGCCGAGATCCATAGAGAAGAAGAGATGAAGAGAAGAGAGAAACAAGAAAACAACCGAAAGTGATCCCGTCTCCATATCTCAACTTCCTAACCCATGCTCCATTGACCATCATTCCCATAGTTTGTATCTCGGCATAAGTCTTTGTCGGAATCGTCGGGGTGGTAGAGCTTCCGCTCGTGATTCGGTATTGATGGGAGCTTCCGCTGCCGGCATCGGTCGTAGCCATCGGTGATCATCGATCGTATACGTCAATTGCGTGTAGTCTCATTCGTGGACACCTAACACGTAAGTTTCTCTAAAATGGTTATACTTACCAAGTTCAAGCGCGCTAACGCTGTCTGAGCTCTGAGTAGTGCTTCGGCATGCTCTGTCGAGTATATCTTGCAGCCGGTAGTCGTCAGTACTCGGCATTGACTTGTCGTTCGAAGTCCGCATCGGTGACCATCAGGTCAACTTCATGGTTGCGCTCTTGATAGGCGGCTTCAGTAGACTCTTGGTCGACTTCTCGGTAGACTTCTCGGTAGACTTGTCTGTTTACCTCTCGGTACTTGCCTCGGTAGACTGCCTCTCGGTGGGCTTTCAACTTGTCGGTAGGACTTTTCGGTCGACTTCTTGTTGCGCGTCTCGGTTGACTGCCTCTTGGTCGAATTCTTGGTGCATGTCTCGGTAGACTGCCTCCGCGTGGGCTTTTGACTTGTCGGTAGGACTTGACTGGTCTGACACGGCTATCTCCCTCTTTTTTGAACATTCGTTGCTCCGTCGACGACTTCTCCATCATATTGATTGTCGATTGTCATCGTGGCTCGGTAGCAGTGTAATCGTGATTCGGGATTGTAGTGGTAACCTTTCTGTGATTCGACACGTAATTCGTTTTGGCTTTTGTTTCGTAAAGTTGATTCTATGCATCGACCATCATCGGAATTGGCCAGGGTAAGATAAGAAAATTGATCATAACATGGGTCTTGTCTTGACGTGATAGAAGCGTGCTTCTGCTCTTGGAAAGCTGCTTTGTACATTGCATTTGCAGATCTCGGCATCTCTTGATGCGGCGTTCAGTAGGGTCTCGGTGGACCGCTTCTCGGTGAAAGTCATCCGGATAATAGCTTTGGTGCGTTCTTGGTTGACTTCTCTGTGGCCATCTCGGTGGGCAGCTTCGGTAGAATGTCCGTTTGCCTCTCGGTAGTAATTTAGTGGGCCTCCGATAAGGAGGATTGGCATTCAGTTAGGTATCCCGTTCGGCGATAGTTTCTTGATCCTTCGGTACGCCATTCGGTAAGCGTTTTGGTCAGTGGCTTGGTACGGTAGGCTCCTGGTAATCCTCTCGATCTCCATGTGAAGTCCTTCGGCAGTGATATCCGTCGCTGTGAGATCTCGGTGATTATTTCTTCGTAGTTATCTCGACTGTCTCTCGTGATGCCATTTGGTAGGCTATTCAGTACGTTTGGTGGTCATATTCAATCTCGTTCTGGACCAATTCGGTAGCCATATCGCAGTCGTTCCGTATCTCATTCGGAACTGCTTCGGTATGCTGTATATGTAGGTTCAATTGACATCCATCGTATGCTGTGTGCACTTATCGTTTCCAATCACAGGGTGCGCTCGCTGGCTCTCCTCCGGGTGTTCTTGTTGATTCATCTGTAGATGTGCTTGCCATCACTTGACTCGGTGCACTTATCGTCGTTCTCTGAGTACCCTTGTCGAATCATCCCTAGGTGCACTTGCCGCTGCTAGCCTTCTCAATTGATGAATGAATCCCACGGTGCTTCGTTCCTGCACTTTCGGTACAGTAATTATTTGCGGTAGGGGTTGCGATTCCGGTACAGGCATCCCCCTCTTTGACAATCGTTGCTCCGCTGACAACTAATCTCATACGGCTTGATAGGCAATATCGATCGGAAGGACTTGATTCGGAAGTCGATTTGTAGTCGTCAGTTGCCATCGTAGTTGTGTAGTCCGGGATCGCCGAGTTTGAGTCGGAACCTCCTTCGGGATAGTATTCTTGGTGATATAACTTGTAACAAATTCGACATTGTAATATCTGCCATCAGGCTGCTTGATTTAATCTTTTGAATAGTAGTCGGGAATGTACTCGGTACAGCGAGGCCTCAGGTACGTATAGCTGCATATCTGCGTTCAATTGCTAGTCTTGTAGCTTATCATCGAAAGTTAAGATCTTGGAAGGGGTGGAATTTCACATAACCTCGTGTATATCGCAATAGTCAAAAGACTGATTGTCATCCATCTCCGAGCATCTCCGGGGTAGGCATATCGGCACTCGTAAGTCCAATTCCCATCGTCTCAACAATAGCTCTTTTCCTTGATATAGTAGCTTCCCAACATCATTCTCTCGTATCTGGGACATTATCTGGTGCCCAGGATTCCAATTGAATAACAGTATTGGGCGCTTCTGCCGGTGATGAGGACGGCTGGATGAAGCCGTTGGCCAGGTCGTTTCAATGTAGGCTTGGTCTTGCTGAAGACCTCCACTAAGTCTCGATATTGAGACGGGATACGCACTCCATTGTCAGTGAGTTGTCATCCGTCTGTGGGGATGATCTCCAAACTGCAGACCCGCACGGATTCGTATGGCTCTGAATCTGCTCCATCAGTGTTAGCCAAAAGGATGAAAGAAAGGATGGAAGCGGTGGAAGGGAATATCCAGGAGCCTGGATCGGAACGGTTCGCCACAATAGGGCCAAGCCCCGTCATCCAAGTACTCCCTTCGTGTCTCGGCGAGCCGGTAGCAGTCATTCAGGGTACCCCTGCGGACCCCCTTCTGCCGCAACTACCGCCGCTGCTCCCTGCTCGCCCATTCAGCATCGACCGGGGCTCGTCCCACCTAGTTTTTCCCAGGTGACACCTTCCGACATTGTTGATGGTCCCAGCAGACCGGTGCCCTCGTCGATTCGTTTGGCGAGGGCTGCGACGACCTCATTACTAGCAGGTAGGTCGTCGAATGCGGTGGCCCCCAAGAACTGAATATATAAAGCTGGGGGTGGTTCACAAGGACCGTCTTCCGCACTTCCATCTCCCTGGGGTAGCGAAGTGATAGTTTGCTCATTTCCGGGATTCCCAACCGGCGTCCGCAAATCTAACAACTGGCCTCTAGACCAGTCAATTTCTGGATTCCTAGATTGGAACCAAGTACGGGATCATAAGCCATCATAGGCACAACAAGGACATCCGGTTCGTCAACCAGCGCATAATGTTCAATATACAGGCACGAGATTGTCGTTTTCCGACTATCTTACGCCGACATCATTACCCGGTTACCTAGACCGAAAGTGGCGATGTGTGCCGGTTATGATGGCTGTCCAACTCGCCGAAGTAGTCTGGGCGCCATGGAGATGCTGGTAGCGCCGCAATCGATAAGAGCTCGAATCCATTGCCTCTCTCTCGTACATCTCGAACATAGAGTTCATAAACTGTGTGAGATACAGTCGGTAGGTGGACTTCGATTGTCCATAACAATCGTGCTCGTAAATCCACTTCAGGCTGCGCAATGTATAGCCTCTATAAGTTCGCTTCAATTGACGGAAAGTCTCTCATCGTGGGGTGTCTTCTCCGAATATGCACTTTGCTCGTGCAAACATTTGCGGCGGTAAGAGGGCTTAATTTATAGACTGATCCTTCTCTGTAGGTGGGTGTTGTCCATAGTATTGTATATCTCTGTAGGCGTGCTTCGCTCGAGTAGTGTAATCGTATAGATATTGACTGGACATGCTGGGGAAGGCTCGAAAGTCATACTCGATTTCATCGCGATTCTGTGCAGTTGTATTTCATCCAAAGTTGCCACTACTGTAATTGCAGTCGAAAAACATATAATAGGTCTCGACTGTAAGTGCACTTCCGCTGTGCAATGATTCTCCGCTGTAGTTTCGTTCCACGTGAGGAAGTGCTTCTATCGTGGGGTGAATCTCTGTAAGTGCACTTCGCTCGTGCAGATGTTTGCGGCGGTAAGAGTGCTTCTTTCTTAGGCTGATCATCCTCCTCCGTAGTTATAAGTGGCTTTCAAATGCCTGCGCAGGTGGTTGCTAGAGCTGTAGGTGTACAAGCCAATTGAAATTGATGCACTTCGCTCAATTGGAAGGAATGTAGTCGTAACTGTGCTGACTGATAAATCATCGCTGAACTTCGGCTTGCTTCTCGGTATTGCCGATTCTGGGGTAGGATCACGCCATGGATTGTAGGTTCTCCGACTGATGATCGCGCTGAATTAACTCGTAGGAATGGTGTTCGAACTCAAATATGTCTATCATATTCGATTTCTCTCGTAGGCAGGGTCGAATAGTCGTGTCCTGTACTCGTGATAATTGTCGTCATTGCCGGTGACGCGCCTCATGCGCCAATTGGTCTCTGAACTCTTCTCCACTGCCATAAGGGGGCTCAATTGAATGTTGAAACGATCAAGATCCGTGCTCGCAGTAGTCATGCTTCGATATCTCGTTTGGAAGGCAGTAGTCTCAATTTTTGACTTTATGATGTGGCGGGTCGGTAAAGGGGTAAACTCGGGAAATCCCGTGAGCGAAACGTATCCGTTTACTGAAAAAGCGATAATAGTGTAACGGCACGTACGCCTTCGTTCGGCCTCATAGGCATACGTATGGTAATTATAGGATATGGTTGCAAACATGGATGCGAGTGATCATAGATGTAGATGTATAGGTAAGATTATCGCTAGAGATCTAAGGCTCGTGGCGAGCCGACTATATAGAATGGCCATTACCCGGCCTCAGGCACGTGCCGCCGTTACAATGATATACGAAATGCCTTGTGGTTGTGGAACCCTAACAACCACTGAGAGAATATGGTACCAAGTCTCCCGCTCAGCTTGCGCGGAGGTCTCAGCAGCTCTCAAAGTCTCCCGCAGACCTGCGCAGACGTCTCAGCAGCTCCGAAATTTGACTATCCAAATAGTCAAATCTCGTAGCATCCTGAATGCACCTCCATAACTGCAGGTGCTTTCAGAAGCACCTGAGAATGCTCTTGCAGAGTCTGAAAGTACTTTGCAAAGCTCCAGGGGGGGCTGGGAGCATCTGGAAGTACTTAGAAGTACTACTGAGGGCTACCGGAGTGTCTGGGAGATTTGCCTGTGGCTTCCGGACCGATTTACATTTTGCTGATGTCAGAACATGGGACAAGCTCAATGGGGAAACACCTACTTGCAAAAGGGCACATTGCAAAGTTAAATGAATTAAAAGAGTCGCAAGTTTCCGAATTGACAAGTAAAACTGTTGATTAAACAGCATTGGCCATACTGAAGAGACAAGGCAGTCGAAGAATTAGAATAGTCAGTTTGCAGAGGAAATTCATATTCGACAGTGAGATCTTATCTATATTAGTACAATTGACAGACACAATGCTCCAAAATGGCAGCAAATGACTTTCTAACAGGCGAATTTCACCAAGACACCTGCAATCACTACCTCATGTTAGGATTTGTTTCAGCTTATAGACCTTGGAACGTTATATCAAACCTAGATCTACAATGGCCATATAATGCATTACGCAGTAAGCTGGTGCTTCCGTCAGCCAGCAGCCTTAGCAACATCTGCCGGAGGGAATACTCACTGACATTGGATGCAATTAAGTAACAATTGCTGTGATGAAATAAACTTAGCTTAGCTTTGGACAGGTGGACATCAACGGGCAAATTAGCCATAATGTCAGTCAGAGGTTACTAGGTGTAACGGCACGGCTGCACGTGACGTGTCCCGGGCCGGGTAACGGCCATACTATATAGTCGGCTCACCACAAGCCTTAGATCTCTAGCAATAATCTTACCTACACGTCTACATATATACTCACTCGAGTCCACGTTTGCAACCATATCCCTATGCAGCCGGTCGATGGCGTATGCGTCCTTACACTATTATCGCTCTTTCAGTAAACGGATATGTTTCGCTCACGGGATCAGCGAGTTTACATCTATTCCGACTCGTCAACTACAAGTCAACAATCAACTAAACCTGAATGCGACAACTCGGAGACCTACCGATTGCACGAGCGCTGAGTCTTAAGACATTCATCGTTAATCAAGTGAATTGTCAAGAGCAGGGACGATTTCCGAGATGCACTCGGCTGCGAGACGCTTTACAGGCCTATAATGTCGACAATTGCTACAAGTCGAAAGACAACTCTTAAAGACAACCGACAAGAGGAAATCCCATACATCCTATTGCTACGAGCACAATTACCATCGACTGCAGTCAATTGAGCAGCACCAAGCGATGCAGAGAGCGCGAATGACGAGAACGACTATAATACGCCTAAACGCGTACGACTGACGAGAACCCAACGAGAAGTCACCAGACGACGATATTTGAGTCAACACGGTTACATTGCATGATCATGTGCGTTGGCATTCCCCTTTCCCGGAGGCTACCTCCCACGGTCAAGTGCGCCTGCGGAGGTGAGGCTTTCTGTGAACGAAATCCGCCTACAGATATCAACTACACGATGAAAGTTCACTTACGGAGGAGATGCCATCCGGCGAAGCTCACTTACGATGAGAATGAGGATACTGTGATCGGATACTCGATGTCCACCTACGATTTCGGCGAATACCCACCGTCACGACCGTGTATGCTACATAGAGCAAGATGCTTGCTATTCAATTGACACCGCCGAAGTCGATCACGGTCGAGCGAATACCATTTCTGCGAATTCAGTCACCAATACCTACGATGCTACAAACTCGGATGCCCTGCACCCGACACCTAGCAGCGATTCGGAACTACTACCAGTCGTGAACAACTATCAAGCGACCAGGAAACGAGCGAATTTCCAATTTATCCTGCAGTACTACGTTGACCGCCAGCCTTTCTCTCCATCGAGATGGCAATCGGGTGTCCCAATGACTAGCACTGGGGGCCCACTGATACCGAGACTTCTTTATCTCGAGGTTATTTTTACTACCTACTTTGGGGTGAGGCAATGTTTATAGACCACCTGTGCACGTGTGAGGAAGATGCATGCAATCTAAACTTTGAGCTTTTACGGTTCCAGCTCGGAACTAGTTGTTGATAATAATCCGCAGCGGTTGGACGGCAATTGACTGCTGATCCTCTAGACCCTGCGACGTGTTAACTCACGATTGTCCAGTCGTCAACCGACTGGCATCGTCCTGGAGCAAGCATTAGCCACAATGTGTGGAGCTTGCGATGGCCTTCGTTTCTGAAGCCAACTGAGATTAGGATTGCTAGAACTGCGGTAGCGTGGAACCACGGAGGCTATACTTCAGAAGTGGTAACCCTGGTAGGCTGGATGAGCGAGCAAAGAGCAGCGGCAGTAGTTGCGGCAGAAGAGAGTCCACATGGGATCCTTGAATGACTGCTACTAGCTCGCCGAGGCACGAAGGAAGTGACTGGATGGCGGGGCTTGGTCCATTTGTGGGCGAACTGCTAATGACAAGGCCTCCTGGATTTTACCCTTCATCGCCTCCATCCGCTGTTGATTCCTTAGCTAATGGAGATGATAGAGCAGAAACAGTCGTAAGAATTCTTGCGATCTGTATTTCAGAGATATCACGACTTGCAGATGGGCCTGAGATACTATGGCCCCTGAATGATCGAATGGCACAATCAACGGAGATTGTTCTTCATACAACTTCGTCATCGAGCAAGAGAGGAAACAGGAACCAGGCAGAAGGAACCTCTATACGACCTGATTATGAGATCGGATATGAGAGACCGACTGCACGACTTTTAGCAACTTAGCAGCCATTGAACCCTACGATGACTACCGGCTATCAAGAGAGCCGAGGCTACTGACACACTGGCTACCGACAGCGGAGGGTGCAACGGACTTGCATAAGAATTGGAAAGTCGTCCCAGGGACCCTGACCTACGAAGGGAGGATATACTCCAAATATGGCTACCGAAGCAGCTTCCAAAGCTGCAACAATGATCACTGATGGGTTGGGCCTGCGGAGCTTTTCACGAGGAATTGGGAGAGCTCGAGTGCTAGCGCACTTGAAAGTATGGTGAGTATGACCGGATACCGGGATGCTTACAGGTTAGATATACCAATGCAATGGGCGATGGCGACGGCGATGGTGATTATGAACAGCGAGCGGAAGCAGTTCCGAACGAGATACCGAACGACTGCAATCGACTTCCGAATCAACACCGAATCAAGTCCTACCAATCGATATGGCACCCAACAAAGCTGTATGAGACTAGTCGTCGGCAGAGCAACGACATTTAAAAAGAGGGGGATAACCATACGGGAGTCAAGAACCCCTACCGCGAACTATCAATATACCGGAAGTGCTGGAACGACGCACCGTGAAGTGCATTCACCAATAGAGACGGCTAGCAGCTTCAAGCGCACCAGGGGAACAATTGTCAAACTTGACTCAGGGAACGGCGATGATCTTTCCAAGATATCGTGGATCCACCCAATTGCGTGGATCCACAAGGCCGGATAGTATCATATCTTCTCACCCTCTTGCTACACTCGTCGAGCCAGAACCGCTCTTTCTCACGAATTCCCTTTGGAATTCTGCGAGAGGTGTGGCGGAATGTTGATGATGGGCTCTCTGCCTTCTAACTCCGCCGTTTCACCA
>Ga0307512_10001524_pt1 | contig 32504 bp, 42 predicted proteins | sample 14_EM_MG_FD_200267 | JGI IMG/M metagenome (GOLD analysis project Ga0307512, IMG submission 200267) | Populus trichocarpa ectomycorrhiza microbial communities from riparian zone in the Pacific Northwest, United States - 14_EM | ecosystem: Host-associated > Plants > Roots > Unclassified | place... | reverse complement strand
CGCTCTATTGGGCGACGTGAACTTCTCTGAGCGATTGATGAACTGTGGGAGCTCTGAAATGGCAAAGGAGGGTTCACGAAGGTATGTTATCCTGACGGAATGGAGTAGAGGGGCATCAATATGCGCCACAAGCCTCTCCAAGTACCCGCTCACGCCCTGGAACCAGAAATGAGTGAGATTGAGGAGGAAAACACGAGTCGGCGGAGATGGATGTCGGCTCTCTAGACCGAGCCGTGGCCGTGGGGAGTGGAATCCGAAACCGAGAGTTTCGAGCTGGGTCAGAGAGGACAGTGACGTGGCCATCGTCTCGGGTGAGATGTAGCCCGAGTCCGGAATATCCCAAAGGTCAAGATGGACGAGGTGGCTGGTAGATGAAAGTAGTTTCCGAATTCCTGGAAATGGAATGGAATACAACCGAATTGATTGTAAACGTGGGGCGGATCCACCCAGGAACGAATCGGAAAGGGCTGGCACCCATTTGTCGGTTGATCGGAGCTCCATAGATAACAGCGCAGGGAATGGATTCTCTATCGCTGCTGCGGATCTTAACAATAGCGAAGTTGGATCTCCCCAGAGATTGATTACGCACACGCGGTCGTTGCGCTCAAGTGCAGCAGTGATGTTGTCCGCGCCAAAGGTCGGGTATCCATTTCCCGAGATGACAATAGGCAAGGCAGGCCAGATGTCCAGCATCTTCCTTACAGGTCTTGTCTGCGTGCAAAAAAGTTGCAGGCACAGGCGACGTGGCGATCCAAATACGAGGTACCTCCATCTTTGACACACATGTACCAGCGTATGCCACCCATCTACATAGAGAATTTCGTTCAAATAGAACCCGAATATTTCTAGGAGGACATCGTCGGGGAGCATGTCGATCGTAACGTGGCCTAGACTGGATCAGTCAGGGGCACTTGCGGACAATTGGAAAACCGACCAAGTTGACCTGGTCTAGTACTAGTAACAGGAAATAAATGGCAAGAAACGCTGTTGAATGAGACTAGAGGTCGGATGTATGTTTCGGTGCGGCTGCGTGAGACGTTGGTTAGTTACCTCAGAATCGGGGACAAGGAGTTTCTCTAGACGTACTCGTCAGAACTCATTGGCGAAGATTTCTGTTCGGCGGAGAATTGGTTTCCTCAAAGCTACTAATAAAGCAGCCCGGGAAGTAGTAGCTTGAACCTGCTTGAACCTGTTTACACGACGGGCAAGAATGGATAAGAGAGGTCTGCTTATGGTCTGCTTATGGTCCAATTAATGTCTAATAAGTACAGTCACCTGATTTTAAATAAGAATACTTGAACAATTAAAAATTAGAGGGAGATCGGAAGAACCCTTCAAGCTTCAGGCTCAATAGTTTTTCCCCGGCTAAATGGTTTTTCCAAGCCTGCAACATGCTGTTTATTTTAAACATTTTATCATCTAATCAGCACTCTTCCAAATGGTCATTTAATTTCTAATTGTTCGACTATTCTTATTTAAAATAAGGTAACTGTACTTATTAGACATTAATTGGACCATAAGCAGACCATAAGCAGACTTCGCTTATCCATTCCCGTCGTTTTACAGTAGTTTACACATGCAGTGAACACATGTAAACCGCACACCGCACACATGGTGGGCCTCGTGACGTAATCCGTATGATGATCTAAGCGTGAACGTGATTCCCAGTTCAGCGGTGTCATACTGGCATCTGAAGCTTCAAGCTTCAAGTCGTCTGGCGTACTATCTCGTTCTGACCTTACGAACAGTGCCATTGCGCTTTATTCCCCAGACGGATATTAAACACAGCGGGTGATATAGCACTAGGCCACTAGCTACCGCGACGAGGCCAGTAATTGAATGATCACGGACCCCACTTTCTACTGTAACACAGTTGTTGTTAAATTCACGCGGATGGACAAGAGGCGGAAGCGGGAGTTTATCGGCGTACAAGCGCGCGCTTGCCCCGCCGTAGCTACATTCTACTTGTTCTGTTGTTGATCGGAGGAAATAAGAAGAAAAGTGGAGGGAAATTTTCGAGGTAATAAATTGCATGCTCCACTTGCGTCCACTGTGGGTAAGATCGATCATTCACTATGGCAGCTATCTGGGACTTAGTTCGGTACTAGAATCATCAGGTTCCCATGGCGGTGTAGGGGTGCGAACTCATTCCTGAGGGTTTGCTGTCTGCGGGAAGTGGTCGCCCTAAAAAAAACCCCACCGTGGACGCTGCAATTTTATTGACAATCTATCGGACACAGCCTTAGACACGAGCTCCAGGGCATTTCTGTCCTTCTCCTCATTGTCCACCATGGGGAAAGACCGAGGGTGACCTTTCCCCTCGGGATAATAAGTCTATTATATTGCAACACGATGCTGCGTCATAGGAATCAAAGAAGAGGGGCACGACCGACAAGCGGTGAGTAAATGAAACTACTGAAATGGGTGGAAAGGTGAACACTAGCGCCAATACAGTGGGTGAATTCCTCAAAGTGTATGTACCGCGGCTGGGATAAGAGATGTGACCCAAGGGGAGGGTAGACAGAGGAGAAAGGGGGAAAGAGGAGAAGGGGAGAGCAAGAAGTAACGAATGCGCTGATGAAGGACTCTGAACGAAATGGATGTCCTCTACAGTGAGGGGGTAGGTTTATATACATGTGGTTATGAAGACAACGAGAATGGCACGAAGACCTATCATGGCGTTGACAGGCAGTCCGTCGTGGTTGTCCGCGCGTGGCTGTAAGGCTTGCCTTATATAAGCATTCCTCCAATAGTTACGCGGTAATGAACTTCTTCAAGTGAGGAAAGGTATGCCTCCAATCGCGTGGCCTGTGCACCAGGAGAACCTCTTGAAGCATGGGCAATATTTCTATTACTCCAGCAGCCCCAGAGAGGTCACCGAGGGCCATGATGACAATGTCCACATTTTCATGTATAAGGAGAACCTTCACGGCGGAAAACGATTGCAAAAGCTCCGCCCATTGAACATTCTCTATCATGTCGTATTGCCAATCTTGTGTCCCACCAAATGGAAATATCTTGATAGAGAGAACTTCCACAGTGGAGAGGGGAGCCAAGGAGACCTGCACCAGGGCCGAAAATTGCCACTCCAACTCTCTGCATAAGATCTCAAAGGCGAGCATTGTGTAGTCGACCCCTGAGTTAGTTTGTGGATAAAGGTTCATCTCAACAGAGCGATGGCGAAAGAACAGATCAGCCTGACCGAGCGTCCTGAGCTTTTCTGTGCGACCAATGAACTTGGAAAGTTGTGAGACATCAAAGACAAGCTGATTGAAAAACGTAATCCGGAAGACGCGGAGTAAAGGGGCATCGATTAGGACCGCGACGTCCTCCAAGTACTCACTAACCCCTTTGAATTGAAAGCCGGTGAGGGCGCAGAGTAGTGTGCGTGTTGGCGGAGGTGGACACCGGGTAGCACGCTCCGGGCGTGATCGATGAGAATGGAATCCGAGGTAAAGTGTTTCGAGCCTGGTCAACGTGGACAGGCAAGTGACCACGGCGTTGGGTGAAATATAGCCTGAATGAGGAATGTCCCAAAGCAAAAGTTCGACGAGGTCGCTGGCAGACAAAAGCAGTTTTCCTAATGCTGGGAATAGAATGGAACGCAATCGAAGGGTTCGAAGACGTGGGGCAGATCCGTCCAAGAACGAATCGGGGAGGACTGGGGCGCTATCAACATCTGGTAGAAGTTCTAGATGTGTCAGCGCTGGGAATGGCTCCTGCGTTACTGCCGCGAATCTTTCAGATGCTAGTAGGGAGCTCGGTACACCCGTCAGGGTGATTTCACATACGCGGTCGTTGTGCCTCATTGCGGCAATGGCGTTATCCGCGCCATCCACTCGCTGCTTCGTTGGGGGGAAATGGACCTGTATGACGACAGGCAAGGTAGGCCAGATATCCAGCATCTCTGTCACCCCCCGTGTTGTGTCTTTGCAGAGAAGTCGCAGATTTAAGCGACGTGGGAATGCTGAAACGATGTATCGCCACCTTTGGCAGACGTGCGCCAGAGTATACCATACTTCTATCTCTTTGTTTTTGTCCACATAGAAACAGAATATTTCTAGGAGGATATCTTCGGGGAGAATGTCGATCATCACGAGGTCTACATCACACCAGTCAAGAGCCATTACGTATGGAGGGAAAATACATGAGCCAACCTCTATCGCCCAATTTCTTCCGTGTCTGACTACGTACACAATGCTCTGCCATCAACGAGCCCTCCGAAGAGTTATCTATGATAATCGACCACCCAGAAGCAGGGAGTAATGCCAGGGCGAGATCAGGGGGGAGTGGGGAGACTTGACGACGGACACGCTTTCGAGCACGGCTATGTGGGAGACAGTGGGACTAAGTTAGTTCCAGTATTTAAGTCACAGTTGAGGAAAGTGAATTTCTTCTTGACGTACGAGTGAGAGCCCATCGGTGATGATCTACCGTCTGAGGGTAAAAGTGACGATTGGTTTTCGTTTACTGTACGACGCTGAACCTATAGGAAATGAAGGAAAACTGCCCCAATGGACCTTGCCCTTGCATTGCACCAGTACTGGCGCGGCAATCCCGGCCCGCCCCATGGAGCCTTAGTCATAAGTCAAAAGTGATGACGTTATACATTGTCAGCAGCCTCCGTCTCTAAGCTCTAAGTCTCGCGGGGGTTACTTAAACTCACTTATTTCGCCTTCGAACTTTACTTGCGCATCATCTACCGGCGAAATCTTCGTGTTTGCGATGTCCAGCGGGGTCTATTTTATCACGGAGATTACTGATTGCATTCGGCTTGGGGTACGACATGCGGGTACAATGCGGAAATGAAGGGGTAGCTTACCAGTTGCCTCGTTTCTACGCAATGTGAGGTGACCTCACACTCCAATGACACACAGGATACCACGGAATGTACGATACATGCGGAAGAGGCTTAAAGTGGGACACACACAGCGCCTACGGAACGGACACGTGGTGAGAAGATGAAAAGAAGGGAGGGGCCACACCTCGACGGCTGGCACCATCGAACTGGAGAAGAGACACTAGAAGGACACATGAACAAAGAAGAAAGTGATCAGATTGAGACGGAGAAGGCGGTCGGGCGCTCCGTCCTCAACTGAAACGCCAAACAGGATAGTTAGGGAGTGTGAGTCTTTACTCAGGTGTAGTGAGAGAAACCTTTTGCTCAGACAAAAGCCGTGGCGCGATGTGGAGAGAAGGGCGACGAAGGGACATAGACAGGCAGCGCCTGTGACAGTATTGAACGATTATTTCCATCATGAGGGGACACGAGATGGATTGGTACTGGATAAAACAGTAGTCGAAAGACATCCAACCTGAATGAGTGAAGGTATATCATTGAACAGTAGCAGAAAGTAGATTCATATATACAGATGGTCATCGATGCCCTGCTCCTGAGGATATTGGCTGTGGCAGGAAAAACTAATTCGGATACGGGGAGTCGAACCCCGAGCTACCGCGTAAAGGTCTAACGCCTGAGAGGCGGTAATGTTAACCGTTACACCATATCCGATTGAGAACATCTGTGACACATAAATATATGAAATGAAATTGAGCAGCAACGTGCGCAAGTGCGCAACTGGTACGATCATCGTCCCTACAACACAAGCCTCAAGACAGCAACAGACTCCACGTGCGCCGTCTGCGGAAACAAATCGAATCCTCTCAAGGATTCCAGTACATACTTTCCGCCCGCCTTCCCTTCCTCCTCCTCTTCAGCGGACCACGAAATGATCTGCCCGACGTCCCTCGCTTGCGTGTGCACGTTACAGCTGACGTACACGACCGTCTGCGCGCGAAAGGTGAGCAGCTGCCGTACGAACGCCTCATCGCACCCCTTGCGCGGCGGGTCGACGACGAGCGCGGTGAGGGCGGGAGGAAAGTCGCCGACGACGCCGAAGATCTGCGCGGCGTCGCCCGTGCGGAAGGAGACTTTGTGCGCGAGGCCGTTCAGCGCCGCGTTATGCGTCGCAAAGCGGATCGAGTCCGCGGAGAGCTCGATGCCGGCCACCTGTGTGAAGTGTGGAGCGAGGGTGAGCGCGAAGAGCCCCGCGCCGCAGTAGGCGTCGACGAGGTGAGTCGGGGGCGGGTTGCTTGGCGCGGGCGAGGAAGTTGGTGGGAAGATGGCATCGCGGACGTATGACGTGAGAGGGACGAGGACGGAATTGTTGTTCTGGAAGAAAGAGCCTGCCTGGTAGTCGAAAAGCAAGTCCCCGACCCGTTCGCGGACCGTCGCCTTGTGGTCTGTGATACAGATGTGATGGTCTTTTGGGGCAAGCTCGGTGGTGGCCGTTGCGGAGTTACCACCTGGAATCTCGAGGGAGTCTCGGAGTAAGAGGGACACGCCTTTTTTGTAAGTGTATATTTTCCTATACGTCGCAAATTCAGCGAAACAGAGAAATGTCGGCACTGAACGCTTACTTTGCAATGTCGCCGCGCATTGGTCCGTAGGCATCATTCAGAACCGGCGTTGCGATGGGGCATTCCTGCAAATGACAGGATCACCGTCGTTGGGACCAGACTTGGAGTGTGGATGTACATACCTCTATGTCCATCACAACTCGCTTTCCGATTTGGTTGAAACCAATCTTCAACCAAGACGGCTTCTCTCCCTCACTGGTCGACGGCCCCTGCTTTTGTAATTTCTTGGGTGGGGGGTCAAAATGTGGCGTAATTTTGGTGCGATAGCCATATTGGAGAGGGGAAGGGATCGTGGATTGTATTGAGGGTATCGATGACTCGGGGAGATCTTTCTATGTCATCACTCCAGCAGGAAAAGGGAGTGGAAGAAGACATACTTGAGTAGTTCCGGTAAGCTTTCACAACTACGTTGCGCTTGAGATCCAGTTGCGTCTCGTAAGAGAGCATCTATGCGTAGACATTAAGCACGGTAATGTGACCCGACATGATACTTGGGACATACCTGGTACTGGCATCCGGCACATGTTCCAAAGTACTTGCACTGGACACGACTCATGTCGCGCAGTTCCGAGTTGGGAACTTCGACACTGATTAGGTCTGCAAAGGAGTACATCCTTGCATGTCTGTATATGCGGGCGCGAACAACCTCTCCAGGTAACGCGAATGGAACGACGACGACCCCAGGACGGTCCGATGAAGGTACAAGGGCCAGCCCTTCACCTGTTCGAACAAGTCTTCGTCAATGACCGGAGAAGGGTGTGTATGTGGACGGATGGATGGTACGAAAAAGACCCGTCTGCGTAGACGTTGAGGTGAGACATACCGCTGGATGAGATGCTCGAAACCGTGAGCTCGACCTCCTCCCGAAAGCCGAAAGGCGATTCCCATTCCACACCATCAGCCTCCACCCGCGCAACGACTTCATTTCCCAGAAGTCCGACCACCTCGCGGGAGATGACATCTTCCGACGAGCCAAAGTCGGGCGGAGCATGCTTTTTCCTCTTGCTCCGTTTTGGGGCGGTCGATTTTACCCCCGCTTGCAGAGCGGGCCCTGGAGATGTCAAGCGAGGGCGTTTATCCAACGGTTGCAGAGAGACTTGTGGGGGCGAAGCGGGCCTTATTTTCGACATCGACGTTTCCATGATCCGATTGAAAATGATCCTCCGCATTATTAAAGGAAAAAAGGTAAACGGGGAAGGGGTTATGTTATGACTACTCATCACGTGGTGATTACCCTCACGGTGGGCGTCTAACGGTGGTGCCGATCCTCTTGAGTAATTGTCAAATTACCTCCCCTTGACCTTTGACTCCCATGCCCATCTTGAACGCACTTCCCACCGCCCTCTCCTATCCCTTCTCCACGACCGGTGACCCCCGTGTCGTGGTGCCCAGCGCGACGAATGACGGCGAAGACTTCGGCTCTCCTGAGTTTTGGTGGAAGATGGGCCTCAGCGGCGTTTTGGTCCTCCTTGGCGGCGTTTTTGCTGGGTGAGTCTCGACTTCGTCGCGCTTGTGGGGCAAATGTGTGCATGCTGACAACACATTCTTCTGTGTCTCCCGCGTGGGCGTGGCGTCAGGTTGACCCTCGGCCTCATGGGTCTCGATGAGCTGCACCTCCGTGTGCTCTCCACATCGTCCGATGACGAGGTGGAGAGAAAAAATGCCGCCCAAGGTACGCGTCAAACCCGTGGCATTCGAGCCGCGCACATTTCCTGATCGCCTCTCCTACCCTAGTTCTGAAATTACTCAATAAGGGCCGCCACTGGGTGCTCGTGGTGAGTGTTCAACTGTTCCTCCTGCGCTATTTTTGCCGACCTGCGCACATCGCAGGTTTTACTCCTCGGAAACGTCGTGCGTATAACACAACATAATATAATACACCTCAACTTCCTATTGGGTATAGATTATAAACGAAAGCTTGCCCATCTTTTTGGATAGCGCGGTGAGTCTCACGCACGCATTCTTAGATATCCCTCTCTGACTTGTAAAGATCGGCGGCGGGCTTGCCGCTATTGTTATCTCCACAACCATGATTGGTATTAATTCTACCCCTCATCCAAAGCCCACCCATTATTAACCTATGAGATTAGTTATCTTTGGGTACGGCACTACTTCCTCTTCTGGTTCCCCTGAATCGTTTCTTATAACATCATCCGTGAACCCACGTCAAACAGAGAGTACGTATTCCCTTGACGCTAGCTATTGCATTCGAGAGCTGAGGTCCGTACTAGAATCATCCCTCAAGCCGCCAGTGTACGCTACGGCCTATCCATTGGCGCCCGTTGCGCACCATTCGTCCTCGTACTCATGTACCTTTTCGGTAAACCCTTTCGAGCTCCCCATACCCCTCATGAAGCTGACCCCACACTTCAGCGCCCATTGCATGGCCCGTAGCTAAGCTGCTCGACCATGTCCTCGGCAAAGATGATGTTCACACATATAAAAAGGCCGAGCTCAGGTCTTTTCTACAGTTCCACCGCACGGGTGAAGAGCCACTTCGTGATGAAGAAATAAGCATTTTGAATGGTGTTTTGGAACTCAGTACAAAGAAGGTTGAGTCTATCATGACTCCAATGAAGGTCAGCCCGAATTCAACCGTGAAGAGGGTGATGGTCTGGTTGACTCATCCCTTGACGTGTATAGGATGTTGTCTCCTTGAGTTCAGATGCTATCTTGGACTCGAAGATGATCGATTTCATGTATGCCATGGTCAAAACTTGTCGAACAAGCTGCTGACTATCACGCGACAGACTGTTAAGCGGATACTCTCGCTTTCCGGTCCACCATCCAGATAATCCGCTGTCTTTCACCGGCTTGCTACTAGTAAAGAAGGTCAGGTCACGTCTGGTACTGTTTTGCTTAGGAGTCGTATTAATGATCTTCACACAGCTACTCGATTATGATCCATCGTTATGCTGGCCCGTGTCCAAACTCCCCCTCTCGATCCTGCCAGAGGCAAAGCCAACGATCAACTGTTTTCAGACCCTAGACTACTTGTGCGGGCGCTCCCTGTCCACTACACTGGGCGCGTACTGACTCATATTCAGCCAGACCGGCCGCGCGCACCTTTTGCTCATTAGCAACACCCCAGGTATCGCTGGTGGAGCGATCGGTGTCATAACCCTTGAAGGCATGTCACAGCTAAAGCCCTAATGAAAGGCGCATATGATGACAGATAGATGGACACATTCAGACGTCATCGAGGAGATCATCTCGGAAGAGATCGTCGACGAGACGGATCAATATGAAGACAATCAGTCAAAGCGGCGAGCCAGGCGAATAACGACAGCCGACGTCATGCGAGGGTGCGCTTTCCTTACTTTCTCACGCGCTGTTGATGACGATGGTGATCGTGGTATAGGATCGTTGAGAGAGAACGTAGAGTTGACCCGGGTAATCCGAATGCTACTGAGCGCTCACCATTGATGGGGCGCTCACCCGCGCTCCCAGAAGGGTATAGGACTACCGAGAGGGCGCGCAGATACGACGCGGCCAACCCCAGTACCAATGAGCGCTCACCGCTGTTGGGAACGCCTGGGCTCCCAGCATCTGGTGATAGCATGAAAGGAGTCGTGTACGCAGGCATGCGGAGCGAGTCTCCTCGCTCATGATCGGGCTGCGCAGGATGACTTCGCAGCTGTAAAGTAGCGACGACTCTTGAAACACACCGCAGGCCTATTTCGTAGCGTCTATCTTCTTGCATCTCTGTTTGGTGGTAGTAAAAATGTCAAAATCTAAGATTTGGAATCGCCTGCCGACGCGCGATCCAACTCGCGCAGCTGGGCCTGTAACGATGGGAATAGTTTCCACTCAGCATGACCGATCATTCACTCGAGCCAAGTAGCTCGCTTAGGGGCCAAAAAGGTAGGCAAACGTCTGGAAGATGAATACGCACCTCTAGAGCGAAGAGATGTGAGTCATGTGCTTCGGGTGCGAGCGCGCGCACGGCAGCAGCGAGGTTATAGACGTAGTCCTGCCGGCATTTCCGTCATCGTTCGAATTCGGCCCTGCACTGGTCCCGCTGATCGTACCTTGTTCTGCCCTGAAGGGCCCACGGCATGCCAGATCACGTCTGCGAGCGTTCCGAGTGGTTCGGGGCCAACTGGCGTCCGACGTGAATCGAGGTCTAAGAAGAGAAAGAGGCGTGACACACCGAAAGAAGGGTTGTCGCTCTGCGCGACGTAGCATTCTGCGCTGGATATCACGACCGTTTCGTGGGCGTCATCGATGAGACCGTACACGTCCACACGCTCGAGGGTATAACCGTCCTGCGGCGCAGTGGCGACGAGTGCGTGGGAAAAACAGTGCGATATGAGCATTCACGAGTCGGCATGGGTGATATAGATGCTACAGTACCTTTTCGCGGTAGTCTGGAACGTGCAGAATGGTAAGTGAGGAGAAGCAGCAACAGCAACAGCAGCACTGCGCGCTTGAATGGGTCGGGGGTGCGTATCATACCTAGATACGCGCGGACTTCCGTCGCGTATGCGGGGTCGATCGTGAACGCAATACCTGCGGGCACAGTAATCAGCGAACCTTTGAACACTCGCGAGGCGTTTTAACGTACCCCAGACGATGTCTTCATGCGGGAACGGGTCCTGGGTATCACATACAGTTTCGTTCAGTTAGGACGGACCGGGTCCTCGACGCATGTAGAGTGAAATTGGAAGGAAACGAGGGTTGGGGGTAAAGGGAGAGTGGAACGAAAGAGGGGGGGGAAGGCTCACTGCACCGGAAAACTTAGCCCAGTCTTCCTGATGAACGAGCGTCACCACTCGTCCGGGGTTCTGCGCAGAGATGGATAGAGACGGATATAAAGCGCCACGACGTCAAGCATACATCCACGGACGAGGGTCCGGGGAGGAAGTGTACGTACTTCGGGCGTACCGCGGTGATCGTGCGACATCTGCGCAAAGCGACGGACGTAGCCCTTGAGGAATCCGGGACCTTCCCAATAAAAAATAAAAATAAAAATCTCAGAATCGAATCGATGGACCATGCACGGCCACGCGAGATAAAGCCCAGCAGCACTGCGGGGTACTGGAGGAAACCAAAAGAAAATAAAAGTGACGCGTACTCGTTTTGACGACGTGTGGTGGAGGCTGCAAACGGCGTGAAGTGTGTGCGGAGTAGACGATAGACGATGGATGATAGGGTGCTATTCGTTGTTAGCTCTGTGAATGGACGGCAAAAGACGTACGCGAAATATGAGGGATCCGTAACCAAAGACGACATATGGCTCGCCATCGCCACGATCGCCGCCAACACCATCACCGCAAGTGCTAGCGGTACCCTCATCGTCGTAGCCCCCGCCCCCGAGTCCCGCATCATGGACGTTCACCGTCATGTCAGCTGCTGCACCGTATATCGAAACAAGGGATGAAGTAAGGGAGTGACAACCGCAGTTCGTGGGGGAGAAAAGCAATGAAAGAAGCGTTTGGGGAGTTCCTCGGAAGACGTCTGCTTCATTTGTTTTAATCGGCCGCATCATTCATTCATCGATCATGACATGCACGACAGGTCGAGTCTGTTAGCCAACTCCGGTTTCATTGTTATCATCAGTTGATGTAGAGGGTAAAGAAGAACAAGTTGAATCGCGACGCATAGAAGATTCCTTATCATACATGGTAAAGCCAGAGAAAAGGGATCATTTTTCGTGCGACGACATAATGCACGCAAGAAAACAGAAGAACAAGGATAATGCATAAGAGAGAGAGAAAAAACAAAAGAAAAAATGAGGGGGAATACGTCTAGTGGTTGATGGTAGTCGTACTGTAGTCGTAGTACTACTGTACTTGTGAGATTCATGATGGCTCATATGAGTAAAAAAAAACGTTATCAAAGGGGTTGTGGTTAATATGTGCTGCTGCCTTCTAGCCCGGGGGTAACTTTCTACTCTTCCTTCTCCTTGGGCGTATCCCCCAGCTTCTGCCCCACGCGAACCCTCTGTCCAGCATGCACGCCAAACTCGAACGCAGGCGGCGCCTCAAACACGAGCACGATAGTGCTCCCAAGACAGAACCCGCCCATCTCTTGACCTGGTCTCAGCGGTTGGCCCTTCAAAACCGGCGACGCGGCCGAGTACACCGCCTCGGTGTACGTCCCAGGCGGGGGTGGGCGACCGCGGACGTTCGTGCGCAGAGCCTTCACGTACGTAAAAAAACAAAAGAAAACAAAGAAAAAAAAAATTGCACGCACCTGATCAAAGTTAATTTTGATACTGCCCACGTTCGTCGCGCCTACGGGCACCATGCCGAAAAACCCGTGCCGCCAACGGCCAAGCATCGCGACACGTTCGTTCAACACGAACAGATTCTCCGCTCGCTTGGCGACCCAAGGCGATACCGAAAACAGCTCACCTGTTCCCAAATCTTTGCGTCAGCAGCCGCCCAACTCGGGCCAAAAGAAGAAGCCCTCGAGCCATAAACGGGAAATGGTACAGTACCTTGGAAATGTCGTCGCTTCTCGACCACCCACGCGGTCGGACTGTGGAAGCGATGGTAGTCACCGGGCGCGAGGTAAATGACTGTGAAAAAGAGCGCGTTGCCGGGCTTGACGCGCACCGAGCCGCGCCTGGGCATGCCCGCGCTGCCGGCGAGTCTGCTGCGCTCCGGCGGACCGAGTTCTTTCGCGACCGAGGCGTCGACCGTCTCTTGCACGGACTTATCCGGCTCCAAGACGGACGCATCGAACCGCACGCCGTACTTCTGCGGCAAGGGCGGCGGGGACGGTCTCCCGTACGCGGCCGGATCCGTGGGGAATTCCGGGGGGGCTGCTTCTTCCTCTTCTCCGCCGGACGTGGGGGAGAGCGGCGTCGTGGGGGCCGAGGCGCCGATGAGCTGCGAGAGACTGTACTCGATCCCGTTCACGTTCGCAAACTCGCGGTCGTCGACGATCGCCATCTCGCGATCGGGGAACGGTACCGTCATGCTGTTGTTGCCGTTCGGCACTCCTCCCGTTCGTCGCTCGACGCCGAGGAGCGCGTCGAGGGAGTACGTGAGCCCTTTGACCTGCTCGACACGTGCGCCTTGCACGGCGCCAAAGTGCAGCACCGTGCCGTCCGCCGGGGAAACGAGGGCGGCGTCGGCGATGGGTCGTGTGCCGGGCGCGAGCGAGCGATAGAAAAAGGCGCCGAGGGACGGGTATTCGCGGAGGTCGGCGGGCTCGATTTCTGTGAGGTCGCAGCCAAAGAGGAAGGCGTATGTCTTGAAGCTGATGGGTCGGAGCCAGACGGGCAGCTGGAATGAGTTGAGCCAGCCCCATAAACGAGAGAGGTTGCGCAGTGGGAGTGCTCCGAGGATGTGAACCTGTTGAAGGGGGTGGAAGAGGTCGTCAGCGAGGGCACGAAGGGCGCACGCGGGGTTTGCGGACGTTAGATAGGTGTTCAACGCCACTAGGGCACGATAAGAAAAATGGCAGAACGAGCCGGGCAAAAGGATATGTGGCCGAGGTACAAAAAAGTGCCACGAGGTGCGAAGATATGGGGAGAGAAAGTGGGGAAAAAGAAGGGCGCTCAACACCTACCTGCCACGGACCCTTGAGCTTGATAACCTCGTACCCGTCCTCGTCCACTTGGACCTCTTTCTCCGAGCGGTAACGTCTATACTGGATGAGGAGGAGCAAGAGCGCGCCGACGAACCAGGGGAGGGGGTTCCATTTCATGGGCGTGTGGCGCCATGCGCTCGAGAGACGCTCCGTAGAGACGAACATGCGGGATGCGGGAGGGGAGAAGCGGGTGTAGGGTGTGAGGGGGGAGAAGTGGAGGGTGCGGTGTCTCGCGGGGCGGACGACGAGGAAGGAATGGGGGGGAGGGGGGAAGGAGGGCGCTGCTATGGATGCTCCACGGGGAGGGGGATAGGAAAGGGAATGTGGAGGTGAATTAGGGAGCACGCGACTATGACGGCTATATAACGCTGGATGAGGATCCCCGTGATTATTATTATTATTGCGAAGCGACCGTGCAGCTGGCGAAAGAGGTGCAACGTGGCCCGAGAATGCGATGCAGCGAAAAGAGGGACGAGAGGAAGGGGAAATGGGGATGAAATTGTGGAGAGAGGATTTTGAAAAGAGGACGGTTGGTGGAGGTGTTCTAGAAAGAACAAGCATGATGGATGGTGTCCCAAGTGCCTGAGTCGGTGAGTGAGATCAAATCCATCCGATGCGACAAGCATAATTAACACACACGGGCGTCTCGGCTCGAGTCAATCAAACCGTTTCGACCGTCGTTATCAACGTGACGTAGCACAACCCATATATGTTATTACACTACACTACGACATGCGGAAAGCTCTCTGACTCAGGCGTACTGAAATGTCAATCGTCAGTAAATCAATTCTGACAACAAAAACAACCCAGTCAAGGCGACTCACCCTCGTAAACGTTCCCATAGTCATAAACGTCTCCTTCCGTGGCTTGCCATCTTTGGGTCGGTACAGCGACTTGACAGCCTCGCTCATATTGGCTTTTCGCTTCGCCTCCTCCATGGCCAAGCTGCTCGCTACTGCGCGACTCGCCGCAGCCACACCAGTCTGTCCTGTCGATGGCGATGCCGCAGCACTTCCAGACTTAGATCCACCCTTCTTCCCCGGAGGTTGGTCCCCCTCCGCACCTTCGGGTACTGCCCCCGCCGCTTTGCGCTTCTTTCCCTTTCCCTTGGTGCTCACAGCGGCAGCACGCCGTCTCTCCATCGCAGTCCGTACCCGTTCTTCCTCCTCCGGACTGGGATTCAACACCCTAATGTCCTCGGAGCGATCGTACTTGACCGCGCACTGCGGGCAGACGTCCAGCTGTTTGGTTCCCTCGTCCCCTACATCCTTCTCCTTCTCCTTCCCCTTTTCGGATGGTGGCGTCGAGGAGGAGACGGCTTTGAGCCCCGCCTGAGAAAAGACGCAGCCGCAAGTGGATAGGTACACGAATGGGACCACCCCTGTCATCTCTTTAAAGTTGAGCGGGCACACGAACAGCCCTCGGTCGACGGACGAGTCGAGTATGCCAGATTTTGATGTAGAATTGGGTGTGAGCGTGAGCGTTTTGACGTCCTGCGGCAAATGTTATTTCCTATCAGCCTCCAAGATAACGCAATAAGGGGAAGGCGCTGCGCACCTTTAACGACCGTATATGTCCACATATCTCCTCGCCGTCGCCAAACGCCGACCGGTCTAATAAGAACTCTATCAACGCGTCTTTGTTATACAACTTTCCAAGGTCGCACGACACGATCGGTTCTTGCAGTGGACGCTGTCGTGCGCACAATTATGGTTAGGGCCCCTGTGGCGCTAGAATCTCAGCCAGAGGAAGTTAGGAACATACCTTGGAGAGAGCGCAGAAGAACCACCGGGCACGAGTTTGATTCGCTTTGTCAGCCTGTTCGGCTTTCGGTTTGCTCCGAACGAGGTCCCTGCGATCCGGAATACTGCCGCCATCATTACCCATTTTCACAAGATAAGAGGGTGTGGTCTGAGAATGGATGGGGGTGCGGTGGAGGAAAAGGTGCAAAGCTTCTACTACGGGAAGCGACGCGAGATGAAACTGAATGAGCACAGCACCTGTCACACATCACGCGTCACATGATGTCACGCTCGCGTATTTTGTTTTTGAGATTGTGGACGGGAAGATGTTCGCTCGTCTCGGACCGCAATGCTAGAGGAACTGTCGAACATGGACCGCATCACTCAACTCCAGGATGAAATCCAAAATGCAAGTTTTTTTCATTTCATTCACGCCTCTTGACGGGGCCCCCTTGAGCTGACGTGAAAAGGGACCTTCGCTAGCTCCTCACGATCATGTCACGCAGCATCGCGTATCTCACCTCTCGCGTCAACTTTGTCCAAGTCTCGGAGGAGGTCCCCGTCACAAAGCAGCGTAACCCAGACAAGGTCGACCCTCCCGATGTCTTCGAAGGTGAGTTCACTATCTTCCCCCTCATTCGTTCCTCTCTCACACAAACGGGCGCGAAAAAAGCGAACAAGAAGGAACTTGTGGATGACCTCATGGTAAAGGCCAAACAGATCGAATATCTTATCCAATCTCTCCCGACTCCAGAACCGGAGGAAGTCCAGGTACGCGCGTTCTCCTGAGCCCCCCTTTGAAACAATTCCTTTTGGCTAGAGCCTGAGCTTTTGCCAACCCCCTATTTTTTTTCTGTTGCGGGTGACCCACCCAGGCCACGCGCCTCGCGACGCTCGAAGAAGACATGCAACGCGCAAATCAAGAGTACGCAGCAGCGGTCGACCGAGCCAGTGCGTCCCCACAACCCCCTCCCGCCGCAGCGGTTTTTCTTTACTTATCGCGACTCTTGCACAAAAACAAGAGGCGCTGCATGCGCAGATCAGCGAGACGTTGCGCGGCATCCTGAGCGATGACGAGTTTGCCGCCGAGGCACCCGGATGAGCCACCACAGGGGAGAGAGAAAATGAGGGGATGGGGAACGGGGAGGAGGTTTATCCGGGGGGAGTATCATGCTGTATGACAGTTCGATTGTGCACACGAGCGCACCCAGGTGGAGTGGTCGATGACTTGAGCACTCGGGGGCGCCTGACCCCCGTGCCTTGTCTGGGTGGCTGCAGGCCTCGTTCCTCGGGACAGATGCATACAGTACCGTTACGTACATATGTCCCCCGATTGTATGCGGTGAACAGCATCACTGAGAGGCCACACACGTTGTCCTTCGTGGCCGTGGACCAGTTGATAGGCTGCGTTGTATAAACGCAGGTGTTTTCGAATAGGGACGAACAACGTATCTCTCTGATTGTCGTTCTACGGACTGGGATTGTCATATTGTGGGTAGAGAGAAGTCTAGTTACTTCAACCTTTCAGGAACTAGCCACATACAGTACACAAGACGAACCGAACACCAGTGTGCTGCTCCGATCCCTTGTACTGGACTTCGAGAACGATGGCCTTTACGGCAGCAGTTCTAATGACACAATGACACGCGGTGGAGACACCCCCAGAAGAGCCCTCCATCAATGTGGTCCTGTCAAGAAAAGAATAGAAGGTGCGGTTACATATCTCTCAAGGTCTTTTGTTCCTCGATTCAATTCTGGGACAGCTGACAGTCCCGCTGCGTCGATCCCGTTGCTACCATGACTTACAGTGCCAAGCCCTCGAACATCACATCTACTCGCTCATCTTCATCGAGCACGTATGCACAAACATATGTGTTGCATGTGATAATTGGGCGAGAACCTGGAACGGCCCGCAAAAAGAGCGCGATCAGGCCAGGTAATGACAAACCATTGGTTCCTTTGAACTCGTCACACGACCTACTACTTTGCAGTCGGCCGATGTACTGACACTGTACCTGTTCATGTCTCAAAAGCCACCCGGAATTTGCCGCCAATCGAAATTTCTCATGGCGTTCTCACTCCCACCCTCGGTCTAGTCCAGGACTGTCATACCCCCCATACCGTACCACTGTTCCAGTACCCTCGACCCGCACGACCGGCAAAAAAAAAGTTCAGTTGTCGGTGGCGTCCTTGTCACTCACGGCATCCCCAAAGGATTTCATGACTGTTCCATGCGGAAGAGAAGGTAAAGGCAATCAAGGTGGGCAGTGGCAGAAAAAAAAGTACCGGTCTGTCGTCCCACCTTTGGTTTTTTTCGCCTTTCGAAACGCGGGTCCCTCTCTCTCAGACTCCCACGGCATTATCACGCAATCCGCTCATTTGTAAAAAGCTTTTTGGATGTGGCGCAGCGTCCGTGTAAACTGATTGATCGAGCGCTCTTGTGCTTCCCGCCAACGCCTTTTCCTCTCGTTTGACATAGATGGACGCAGAGAATGCCGTGGATGATGAGTTTCGGGGCAACTAGGTAGGTATAGAACAAAAGTAGACGTGACTGGGATCTCGAGGGCCAGTCCGCATTCCAATCGCCAATCGTGGTGATGTCACTGGTCACTGGTGCCCACTCGGCATTGGCGCCAGGTGGAAAGGGTATTTGTCCTGCGCGGGGTGGCGTCGACAGAAGCGGCCGAATATGCGAGGGCGTACCACCCCCTTAATTCTCCATGCGACCAAACAGTGGTCACACGAGCAAAAAGCCACCAAGTATCCTTTCCATATCGGGACGGGGCAACGTGCCCCTTCGACCGCCACAAACAGATCAGACCCAGGGGCGCCGGGAAGCTTTTGCGTGTACACGAGCGGCGCGGCCACGAGTTTTGAATCGAAAAGCAAGATCATGTAGAGTGAGTTTTCGAGCACCAAGGGACATGGGGGAAGGGAAGGGATGAGCTCATGGAGATTTAAGGATGGCGGCAAATTGCGACTTGCGTGGTTTATTTGTCAATGTTGTACTCATGTGACTCGGGGCTGACAGCTTTTTTGGAGGCACAGATGGGGCTGTGAGGTTCTGGATGGTCTACAACCTTCTGATCGCATACCCCACGTTCTACAAATCTCTTCCCGCAGAAACTGTCAGTATTTAGGGTAAATGGTTGTGGTGGTTATCATGATGCATGCAGCGTTCGTACACGCGGAGTCATCAACTCAACTCGGAGGCATTATCACCTGGGCGCAATAAGAGTTACCAAGAAAAGCAGTTATGCTGGTGCGCGATTTCTGGCGGGGCGACAAAGTCTCAATTGACCCGCACCTCTGCATCGATCATCATCGAAACATGATCAGGATCGTGGCTTGAATATCTCCGTTTACACTGGTAGTATCGAGGATTGTTTCGTTTTTAGGGCTGTCCTCTTAAACAACCTTAAACACCTTATCAGTTCTCCCGTGCACCCAGTGCCAGTAATCAATGCCTCGTGGTCCTGGGTGGCGTTCATGTTCCTGAGAGAAGCGAACAGAATGAATGATCCTTGCCAAGCGCCATGAAACCCATCTTTGTCAGACGCAGTACCATACCATCCTTGGCAAACAAAAAGGTGCGGTGTCTGACACAGTACGGCATCTGCCGATGTGTGCAAAAGCAGGTCAAACTCAAGCCTAGGCCTGCTTCTGGTCGTATCGCGAGCACAGATCATAGTCAGCAAGTACGGAGCATCTCAGGCATTCTCACATACGTTTATCTATCCAACGTTCACTGCTTCGGAGGTGTGGGTGGTTACGACTGAAACGAATTTGGAACCCCAGATTGCCACAAACCCGAGGTGCTGTACACCTAGCCCAGGGGCACGAGATCCAGGTCGTGTGACTGTTCCCCAGCGTCCTGCGAACTTCTTGTGTATTTCTAACCATGCGCGCTCGGAAATGAGGGCGCAGCTTCTGACGGTTCTGTGATGACAGTTGCCCGGAACAGCCCAATGAAGGGAGTGATATCGTAATTGGTGACGACAAGACCGGACAGATGGACTCAACGAGGGGCAAGATTGGGGTGCTTGTAAGAGGACTCTGTTCCTCGTGGCACGCATGCCAACTAGCGTACGGTAGAACCCTCGGGGCCGTAGGCCGATAACATCAGAAATTTCCAATGTTTCGCATCAGAAGGGAAGTCAGAGACGGAAGGATCATGAAGTCACGGTGACCCTCAGTCACGCTCGAAGAAAATGAGAGAAAGATGCCGCACGCGGGAGGGAACAGAAATATATTACAAGACTCTAGTACATGCCGTCGAGATCATCGGTGTTCAACTCTGGCTTCTCTACTTTCGTTGGCTTGGGCTTTTCGTTCACATATCTCATCCAAGCGCACGCCATTGACATGTCGAAGGCTAGCTCTTCTTTTGCCTGGGGTATCTCGTCAAGGATGCCACCAACCCCTTCTATATAGCGTTCTACCTGCTTGAGGTCTCTGAACTTGTGGAAGTGCGCCGAAGGATCGAGGCTGGTCTGGACGGTTTGGATCCGCTTGGCCATTTTGCTACATTATGTCCAGCGTTAGTGAGTTAGAACTACTGTATCGATCGGGGCGCTTGTTCACGTACGTCAGGGACGTTTGCCGATCCATAAGCTTTTCAATCCCTTGGTGATCCATATTCTGGCGTTGCTGCCGCTTCACTCTCATTTTCTCCTCCATCACGATCGTCCAGGTATGGCCCAAGCAAGTGAGTAGATGAGGGAGGGCTCCTAAGAAAATGGGCCGATAGAGAGATCTCTGTGGCCATTCAATAGAATGCGTGGCTTGCGCAAAGGCGTCAAACTGGTCTTTGCGAGTCTTTGTAAGTCCAAGTCCTGGATTTGAGATTCGATTGGCGCGGTTGGTCAGGAGCCGACGATAGTGGAACTGCAAGACCTTCGCCGCAGAATGCTGTTCGGCTAGAGTTTCTTCCGATATTTCAGCAAAGTTGGTCCCAATGGGCTCGATAATGGCCGAATCGTCGGCCTCGTAATGGAACCCAGCGTCTTCCTCTTCTTCAGCTACATGAACTGAATCGCCATCATCCGTGTCATGGGTCGTCGCCTCGACCGATTGGTCAACACTATTCGCCGGTAAGGGCGCCTGGTTAGGAATGAATGTCGCGGCTGCAGGGTTCAGTGTCGACGCAGGGCTGGCAGTCACAGTGAATTGCCGACGAAGGTCGTCAATGTTCTTAAACTTGACAAGACGAACTCCACGAAAAGGGCGCAGGGCGCTCTTGTTTTCGTCAGCTAGGGTTATCATCTCATCGAGGGGTGTTGAAGAGATCGACGAAGTTACTGCGGTAGCAAGTTGCCACCATTCCTTTGCATAGACGTATCTAAACTATATTCAGCCGCGTTCTTCGTGACAAGGGGGGCAATACCGACTGGTTATAGAGGGAAGAGAACTTCCTCGTATCATCATTTTTTCGAAGAGATGTGATTGACTCCAAAACGAGATCCTTCAAGGGTTGACTTCTGATATTGAACGCCACTAACATGGATTGTGAGTAACGCCGGTAGGTTCACACTATGAGACTAGATTCTCACGCAGGCAGATCACCTTGCATCTAGGAATAGTATACGACGTTAGCGAGTCCTATTCACGGGTTTCTCATCGGTACTAGTACGTACAATCTCGCGAGGGCGAAATTTCTGACTCGAACAGGAGTAAAGTGGAGGGGCTTATTCTGGTGGAGGATGTGTTCTAATCTGATTCAGTAACTAGGAAGAGCTTTTCTATGCTTGACTTACCAGTGTCGTTGCCACTATAAACGCGCTCCAATAGATCTCGAAACGGTGTCACCATATACCAAAGCATGCTAGGGTGTGCACCCTTATTTTGCAACCTGTTGAATTTATGCACATTCTCAAGGATCCAGCTGCGTGGAAGGGTCGTTCCATGGAGTGATCGAGTCCTGTTGTAGGTTGACGCTATGATGTATGAACCTGCAACAAGCTCCAGAATTCGGCATAATACTGTGAGTTCAACTGGAACTTTGTTATTGAGAATGTGCCTAAGAAGGATGTATAGTGTTCCATACAGTTGAGAACCAAACTGTGGGAGTCGGACCACGTACTTTGTGAACAGTGCACCGGCGTGAATGCTCCCGTATTCCATTCCATGCAAAAATACGACCACAAGGGGAATGACGTAGCCATGTTTTGAGTCCAGCATGATCTGGGGCGGGGGGTGGCGGCGAGCAAGACAGGTACGTTTGACGTGATCGACAAGCGCTGTGCTGTCTATGAACGAACCCAAGTCCACCAACCTCAGGAATGTCGACAGAATCCAGCGCCCATCTAGTTTTAGTTCACTAAGCATGGGCCAGATCCAAAAGGTCTTTAGCAAGTCAAATGACCGCGACATTTGTCGATTGGAGTTAGGTGTGGCAGTCATAAGAGATCCGAACGAACAGTGTGCTGGGTTGACGACGTCGTAAAGTCGCTCAAGCCACATGCTTCAGTTTAGAGGTCAGTGAAGATGAGAAGGCTGATCAAAAGGAAGATATCTGACCGGCGTAAGTGTTGTTGCTGCTGTTGTTGCTGTTGATGCTGCTGTTGTTGTTGTTGATGCTGCTGTTGATGCTGATGATGCTGCTGCTGCTGCTGTTGTTGTTGTTGTTGTTGCTGCTGCTGCTGTAGCTGCTGTTGTTGTTGCCGCTGCTGTTGTAGCTGCCGTTGTTGTAGCTGTTGCTGTTGCAAGAACATGCTGTACTGAGTTCGGCGTTGCTGTTCAGGGTGGAGTCCGAGCGGTCGATCATCGTCGTCCTCATCGTCCGCGTTCCCGAACTGCGATTGCGAAGATATTAAACGCGATACACGCAACCCAAGCGGCTTGTTGTCTTCGTCCTCGTTGCCCTCGACGCGACCAGGAGTCGCGGAGGCGTTTAGGTAGTCGGCCTTGTTATCGTCAACGGATGCAGCATCCAGATATTTGGATTTCGTCAGCAATTGCGACAATGGCTTCTCCTCGTCCGAGTCCGACTGTTTCGCAACGGCGGGGAACCCGAGACGAGTCGCACGCTGGACAGCGCGGCTGACGGTCGCGGCGAGGGGCATGTCTTCTTCGCTATCGTCGTCGTCTGCAGGCTGGGTGGCCGATTGAACCGCGGGAGCCCGTCTGCGCGTACGCGTACGGTCGGGATACCGTGGTCCAACACCGGTCGTACGAACTGGCCCGTCCCCTGGCTCGTGGCTACAGAACTGAAGCGAGTGTAAGATTGAGAGTTGGAGCATATGGAATTGTAGGCGCTTGTCAAACCACGTGCGGTCGAGGTCATGTTGCCGCTGGCACTCCGTGCGGTCACAGCGCTGGGAAGGAAAGACTTCACATGGGTCAAATACGTGGACAGACCGAGAGAGATCGCAGTATACCCGGAGCCTTTCGCTCAATCGCCGTCGAAGTGAGGATTGATACAAGCGGCAAAAGTACCACACTTCCACCATTGCGCCTTCATTCGATGTCTGTCCGTGAAACCTTTCCCTTTCAAAGCAGCCGTACAGGAATGTACCGCGCCGAAGACATACATGACCCCCAGAATGTATGGTGAATGAGAAGAGCTTCTGAACGCGCTCCTTGCTCCATGGCTCGAGAGTGGAGTGCACCTCCTGGACGAGTTCTGCGTAATCGCAGAGAGCCCTTGTTCTATTGAGAATTTGAGTGTCAGAGCCAGAAATGATGGCGTCCTTGTTCATAGAGCGGAAGGAATGGTCGAAGCAGAGGAGAGCCGCAGGCTTGTTTTCGTCTAGTAAAAAAATCGTTCTTCCAATGTCGGTCAATTGAGCTATGTCATTCTCGTAGATCGCTGAGAACATTCGGAGCTGATCATTGATCAGCCGAAGAACATGCTGACCAAATGAGAGATCCAACCTCTCGCCGGGTCTTTTCCGTAAGGGCGGATTGGTCAAGCTGGCCGACCAGGCGCACCATCCTTTTGAGGCTGGCTTGTGACACGTTGTCTAGCTCAAGTGGCAGTACACCAAAGGAGAGGATGTCCCAAAAAGCGCCAAGCAAGCTCTGAGATGCCCGGTGAATTGCTTCCTTCGAGCTCTTGTCCTTGAGGAGAACTTCAACAGCGTCGAGCATTCTGTTCTCCCGGATGTGAAGATTAGCGGCCTCCATGTATTGCCCTCGCTCGACGAGGATCCTAACTTCAGCGATGTCTAGATCACAATCCCTCACAAATTCCAGCTCCTCTTCGGTGTTAGAGAACAGAGACGATGCTTTCCTATGGTCTGATGTGAGAGATAGCTAGAAGACGATAGCAAAGAATGACATACTTGAGATCCCCCCGTTCAAAGTAATAATATCTCGCGACATCAGTGAGCTTTTCCGCAACCGAAGAGTCCATAACAGCGCCGTGATTTTTGATGACAGCGACCGTCTCATCGAACATGCCTGCGTGACGATAATTCTGAGCCGCCTCCGTAAACTTTGAAGCCTTTTCGAATGCCTGTGCAGCTTGCGCATGGTCTTCCAGGATTAGGAATGTCTCAGCCGCAATACGATAGTATTCGTTGCGTTCACGGGAGATAGCCCCCGTCTCTCCGGCCGAAGCCAAAAATGCCTTCGCAACCCCGACATATGCATTCCGTCGCTCGCTGTCCCCTGCGCGATTGCGAACGGGAATCCCGCGAGCCTGTTCACGAAGATGGTACGCGTATGCGATGGCTTTCTCGCGACGCATCCCAGCACGCTCGTAACTGTGCATGGCTTGGAAGTACCTTTTATGCGAGAATAACGTCTTTGCCATCTTAGACCACTCTTCCGGAGTAGAGGAAACGGCGAGCTGGGGTATATCAGTGCCTGGTGTGCAATTTTGGACGAGGCTTTCCGATGACCAGTATAGCTATAGCAGGCAAGTGAGCCATCAAGATCATCGCCCCCTGGGGAGTGAAGAGACTTACCCGCATTGGTTCCGCAGTCTGGGACCGATCGACAATCCAAATATTCTTTCTGGCCCTCGTAATTGCGACGTAGAGGAACTTAAGCTATTCGAGACATGAAGTATATTGACAGAGGCGAACTTCTAATCTGGCGCACCTCAGAACACACACCAGCGTGGCGATTTTCGTCAAAGGTCGGGGCTGGGATCCTCTCACGCTGGGCGCGATCGACTGCATTGAGAACGACGCGCCACTGGGCAACGTCGACGGAGGAGTCCTCAAAGAAGTTGTAGAGGAGAACCTAGATAACGTGTTCATCTTAGACAAAGAAGGGCAGAGAAACAGCATACATCATTGAATTCTAAACCCTTGCTCTCATAAAGTGTCCTATAAGAGGTGATCGGCATAGCAATGAATGAATGTAGGACGAGAAAACGCACATGATTAGACCGACATCACCGACTTGAGCCCTCAACTTCTCCCTAGCGGCATCACTCCGCACCAGAATGCACTGCTGGGCTCCGAATTCAATGTGTTGTCCACTTTTGAATTGTGAGAGAAAGCATTGAATAAAGGAACAAGATGCACTGACGCTGTTCCGAAGAGGAAAGATTCGTATCGGACATTGTCCTGGTCCCAACCGCTGAAGAAAACTGGCTTGATTCCGTCGACAACTCCTTTCTCTTGGGGCAAGATATCGATTGCATAGGGCCAAAATCTCATAATGAGAGCTATGATCGAGTGAGCGCACTTTACTATCCCGCCGTGTGAGCGAAAATTTGTGACAAGTTGGAAGGACTTTGGTGAACGGGACGCGATCATTCCAGAAGATTGCTGTCTCCGACTTTCCTGTAATATATAAACATCGCTTGAGGGATGCAATTCGAAAGTTATGAAAATAGCTTGCCTCATTCCGATGCAAAAACGCCTTCAGGTCATCGAAACGGAAGGAACTGCCGACGGAGATTGTCTGTGCTGTATCACCAGCCCAAAACTGGCCATCCGGGTTGCGGCAAATGGCCCTAAGGACTGTACGAAAGGTTAAGGTCTATCGATGCAGATAATGACAGGGATTTTCTTACTCTTTGCGTCAATCAACAAGTTGTCCTGAACTTCGTCGACGTATCTGTTTCGAAAAGCTGTGAGCCTTGGAACGAGTGTGCTCAGGGAATAATGTGCAAACAAGAAGTCAATCCTTTGGCCCTTGATGCCATCCAGCGCCACGCTACGCAGAATCACGTGCGTCCTGTGGAAATATGACCAACGTTCGTTTGATGACATAATCTCGGCGCTTACCGATCTGCAGCATCGTATTCTCCACGGTCACGTTTCATCCTCAAATACGCTTCGAAGAGAGCATAGATTTCCTTGCGCTTGCTCGCAAATGTAGCTTGTGTTCGCGCGCTGAGATTTAAGTAGGTGTCATAATCGAGGAAATGATTCTCAGAAGTGAGAGTCGTTTCAGAGCCTTTGATAACACCTAAGTCGGAATGATTAACGGAGAAGCGGCTGCGATTGGTGCGGGGTGGTAGTTACCCATGAACTCGCTAAATACGAGCGAGACATCTAAAGAAGGAAAATGTGAGCGCATCTTCAATGAAAGAGAGGTACAGCGGACCTAGCCCTTTAGTAAGAGATTGTGGGAAATGCCCCCAGTACTTCTCCCGGAAAACATCGAATGAGATGAAGGACCTCCGTCTCTGCAGCATGTATTCGCTCGGCACTGCTTCGTTACTCTCCCCCAAGCTCAGATCTTCATCAGGAGAAACTTCTAGGGACTGGTTTATATCTGCTTCGATCATAGCAGATAACTGGGGACATGGAGGTCAATGAGAGTGAAAGTCTGTAGGCGGAGCTCATCGCACCTTATCAAAGGTGACGAACATGGGAAAGTGGGAGTCCTGGAGTTCGCTAAATCTACAAGGGAGATCGTCATGCCAATTTAGTGCCTCGTCCTGGTCTACCAGCCCCGCCTCTTCTCTGTTCTTTTGTCGTTCCAGGAGGTCAGAAATTCCGCTCTCGTTTTGCGATTCAAGGACGAGCGCTTGAAGGAGTTTAATGAAATACTCTTCGACCTTATCGGCGAGCATTCTTGACTGTGTGACGAAAAGTTGGCGTGGGCATTCAGGTCGGAGTTCACGATTTTTCTGCCAAGAATTCTCGATGCCCAACATTTTGAAGAGCATGGTCGTAGTCTTCCTGTTCATCAAGTCAATTTATGCGGTGGAAGGGACGCTAATAATTCATACCCAGTGCCACTACGACCCTGGACGAAACACGAATGAGGATGTTCGATGATCTCTTGCTCATGAGGGCTGCAGGATGGTCGTTGAGTTGCACAGATTTGGAACCTAACAAAGCAACTTACGACACCTGGAAGACGTGAGCGGCGTCTTGGTCTGCAATGATGCCTGCCCAAGATATAGTCAAAGAGCCCCGTGGTGAAAGCCACGGACGTACTTTTGAGAAGCGCCTGATATTACGGCAATTGTGAGGGGCGTAGCCCGCCAGGTTCAGTGAAAACCTACCTGTGAAAATGTAACAAACTTTTCAAGTCTATGATCGGCAATTAGCGAGTCATTTACGGTTTCGTCATGGAGGAGCGTAGGCTAACACAAGCATCGCATGAAGCTTAAAGACCGAAATAAGTAAGGAGTCGTCAGATGTCGGATGATGACAAACCTCTTCTAACACTTCGTCGCTGACGGTAGGCGGCGCATCGGGTATCATGTCAGAGTCGGTAGGCAATGCGTCTGGGAAAGAAGCAGGGGGCACGACTTTGTCTCCTTTATGCACGGGATTGGCTCGAAACGTGCAGCTGTAAGAAGGTGAATCAGGCGGCATGGCATTTCTCTGCAAGTGGACACGTACCGTCTCTGGTACTCCCTGCCTTTGCGCGAGAGCTGATAACCCATCGAATCCCATAGGCGTTTATCCAGTTGAGCATGGGTGTATATTCCAAACACTTTGATAACTGCGAGAGAACTGAAAAAGTGGGTACTGGCTAATATTGTGGGTCGCACCTTGACACTCGACCTATGGTAGAAGGTGATGAGCTAGAAATCGGTGCTGAAACTGTTTACACCTACTTGACTATCATAATCCTGGACACAGTCAACTTGGTACTATCATTCGGTTAGATGAGAGATCTGCAAGAGTTAGGACTACATGTACCACGAGACGGGAATCCCGCGTCATCTTCGCCTCATAAATTGGCACTGGGATACTTGTGCCCGTCAAGCGCTTCTGATTGTCGTCAGAAAAATGGCCATTCGATAATTCTCTACAGGAAATTTGCATTAGACATCACACAGAGACAAACGAGAGGCAGAAACGGGTACTTGATCTTCTTCAGAGTTATGCGAAAAAGGTTGGTGTCCTTCTTCTTTGTCTCGCGGAGATTGCGGTCTGCTCTGCCCGAAATCAATATCCGCCACTGGCCGAACCCTGCGGCGCTGTCGAAATACAGGGCAGCCTTCATAGGTTGAACTTGAGGGTAGGCAGCGGGGACCTCCTCGGGCATCTCGATGGTCTCGGCAGAAGGGTTAGTTGGGAGTGCGCTTCTATCATTGACGATTGGTTCGGGGGAGACGGAGGGGATATAATTTCTCTTGAACGCATCTGTGAGGGATTCGAGGCGGAAAATGTTAAGATATGACTATGAGAGAACGTGTGTTAGGGAATATAGAAGTAGGAGGGCAAACACCGTTACCATAAGTATCCCCTTTTGCTTCGCTAATATTTCCAGCGCCATCTCCTTCCCTTTTTGAGGCGAAGGTGGTACCTCGAGATGGAGTTCTCGAAACGGTGTCATGTCGACAGACTTGGGTGCTTGTTGGGATCGCTGGGCAATTTTCCTCGCCTTCTGGGACATTTTCGAAGATACCTCCTCAACTTCGGAAACAGAACGCTGAGTGATGCTTGCAAGTGCCTGTAGAACAGAGTTTGAATGAACTACATATTTGTGCGATGACGCTAAGTCCTGAGGGCGGTAATCGTCATTCGCGTATGGGAATAGTTGGAGTGAAATGGATATCGTGGAGAGGAGTCTGATGCAGAGAGACTCCGCAGAATAGTTGTCTAGGTCGTGTGGAAATGCTTCGTCAACCCACTCCAATGCAAAATTGAACTGTTCTTGGGGTAGGGCTAAGAGCAGGGGTATGATCGAGATCGAGTCACCGTATGAGATATCGTGCGACGTACATGAAAAGAGGAACTCTAGACATCCCTGCCGTTCCAAGACAACCTGAAGGACAAACTTGAAGGTATCTGGTTGAACAAATTGATGGACTGAGAGGAGTGCCACATCGATGGCTTCTTCGCCAAGGTCCTTCAATAGGTCTGGTTGAAACAACTTCAACTTGAGGATGCTCTTCGGAATAGATGACTGCTGGTTTCGTGTATTTGGACGACTCATGAGACCAATGGTGAAGATTGACGATGAAGAACGACGGGAGCAACGACTCGGCGCGATGCCTTGCGTTCACGAGGCGTGAGTGTGGTGAAGGCCACAAACGGTAACCCTAAGCCTCGTGAGAGAGCAAAATGAGCGCTGGTACGCTCGGCTGAGCGACAGCTAATCTAGGATTGGCAAGCCAAAGTGGTCGTAAGCGCGGTGGCCGACACAATAGGGAGTCTCCCCACGCGGCGCCAAAGTTCGTCTGGGTCTGGGGAAAAAAATGGGTAATGAAGCTCGAGTGTCTTAAGTCCTGGAAGCGGTGAATGGAAACCATTTTTCTTGGAATCACAGGTGTGATGAAGACTCTCGAGATTTCAAATACCATCTTGCGATGTCTGGTGAGGGCGGGCCCGGACCAGTTCGGTGTCCCACAACAACAACTGTCAACAAGGATGGCGCGATGTCGGGCCGACGGCAACACATGACTACTGTAGTACCCGGCCGCATCCATAAGTTGGTCGTTTTTATGATCACTGATCACTCACCCATGCTATTCTGGTACGTTCACCTCCCCGACCGGATCTTTGCATGCATAGACCATGTCGACCTTTGCCAAATCCCTTCGAGCTGATAGCAGCTTTTCGATGCCGACGGTCACTGTGGCTCAGCTATTACAACATGAATGTTGTTGGCACATGGGGATTGGAGAAGGGGGAAAGAATAAGGCCATAGCATTACTGTAGAAGAGGGAGGAAAAGAAGATTGCGATATCACTCCCATCATACTCCTTTCCGATAGGTTATTCTATATCCACACTTAGACCCTCCTTCTCCTTCACCTGCCACTCACCTGTCTGTGCGAATGAAAGATTGACACTGGGCACTTTTCTGGACTCTCCTATGTACCATAACTGCGGTTTCCCGGTGGTGGCTGCTGGAATAGGAACGTGCGGAGCAGATTCGATAGGATATACCCACCTAGATTCCCAGATCCTCCAGCTTTGACAGGAGTTGCACGCTAGTTTAGTTCAGTTCCCCAAACCTTCAGCGCTTCAGCTTCAGCACTCGTTATTCACTGTATCCGAGGTACTTGACCATAGTTCTTTTTGTGCCCTCATTCCCACGGTGTCTGGCTCGCACGCCGCGGCACGCGCTCTGAGGCTTGGAACTCATCCATATGGCTTTCGTGGCTTTCTACAGTGATAACGCCAAGTAGAGCAGTCGGTGGGGAAGTATGTTGCGGCCGTCACTTGTCTGCTAATCACAATGTGCCCATTCTCGGACTCGGGGACAGAACGAGGCGGATACGGGTCGAGCAATCCCTTCCCGTTGCTATTAGGGAGCGGTCGCGAAAACGTGGTTACTGAGGAAGATCTGCTCGCGACATGGGGGTGCTGCCTCACAATTCCTGAAATCTCGGGTATTGTGCTCATCAGATACGTGGACAAGAAAGGATGTTGCCATCATTCCTCGGAAACAAGATCATAATATTGGAGTGTTGCTCATGATCAGCAGCTCATCCGAGTCGATTTTCCCATCATTCTTCTATTAATCCAGTTTTGGCCCAGAAAAACGACTTAATGTGAAACACAATGGGTTTCGTGTGATCAGGACGGAACGCGGATAAAGTGAGGAGCAGAGTCACACCCACTGCTGTCAACGGCCTCTCCCCCCTCATGATCGTCTGGCAGAACGTCAGTGTTAACTCGAACTCCTCCCGTGTCACCGTGTGCCAGTGAGGCATTCCATCGCCAGTAGCTCTGTAGGCGAATGAAATAGTAAACTGTCTAAAATATTCCGACCTCACAGGGACCTGGGAAGCGCCTTTGACCCTCTCCACCACCTATCATTCTTGTTGCTAAGATTGGAGATGCATTTGGTGTCAACATTTCATCGCCATCATGGAAGTCTTGCACGTGGCAGGTACATTCGGCCCGGCCGGCCGGCAACCTGCCGATTGCCACCAGAAATGGTAACGGGCACCGGCGTCTAGCAGCGCGGATCACACAATATTGATGACGGAGGTCCTGGACATCCCGCCAACATCCCGCTCTCCGTGCAACAACTGTGACGGAGCCGAGTCAACCCTAGATACTCTTATCTCAGCTATGGCCACCTTTCTCAGCAGTACTCCGTGACACACCCATCCACGTATCCCTAAAGGATGCTCCGTTGTAAACAACGAAGCAGACAAGATGTATTCACGGTGTTTAACACTCCCTTTTTTGGTGCCGCGGTGCCACAAGCTGGCAACCGCAATATTCTCCCGCGTAGGAATTCCATGTGGCACCGTAACCAGCGTCTTATGGTAAATAGAGAAGCCCAAATCCCAAATCCAGATGCTTCTTTGATCCTCAACTGAGTGAAAAATAGGTGTGTATGTTCCGAGGAGGTGCAGACATGCCAGCAAGATCTTAGTTTTCCATCTGCCCCGTTCAACAAAGGCTCTCCGCATCTAGAACCGCCGGGAGGCGTAAACTGATTATCGACCGGGGATTACCTCTCAATTACAGTAGTTTGATTGCGCCCCGGATGAATGTGGTATCCTCAGGGTCATTCGTCAAGTTCACCGAGGCGTGCCCCGCAGCACTCCCGCAGCCCCCACTTTCTACTGTACCAGGCCACCGGCAACCTCCCATATCCTCCTTTCTCCCATCCGCCATCCACACACCATCCTTTTTCTTCGGTTCGTATGCCTAACTCACTAGTGAATCCTACAGCACCGCATGGTCGTGGCTTTGCGAGCTTGGATATTTTCAATCCCGCAAAATTGAGAACTGAGGACGACATCAACAGAGCTGCGAAAACACTGGAGGACTCTCTAGGTGACGAGTCGATTGGTACCATCCTCCGGCTCTCCCTCCAGCCTTCACACCATACAGTCTTCGAGTTAATTCTTTCGAGTATACCCACTCCGTTTCTCCCCGCGCCTGTTCCCAACTTACGCCCGCCACAGCTGTCAGCAACGGCCATGCGGCTCATATCTCAAAGTTCATTTTCGATCACTTTCCTTCCGATATAAAACGATTTCATGATTCTATCGCTTTCAAATCCATTTCGACGTTGGCTCGCACGTTCCAGAATCTCACTTTCCCCTCGGGTGAAAAGCCTGATGGTCTCGATGACCATATTCATCATGCAAAGGTCGCATTAACTGTGCTTGACGAACTCCGCAACCTCCCACATGGCAATCGTCCGTATTGCAGCACGAATACGGGGACGGTGAGCGCACAGCGGTCTGGCCCGGTGTTATCAGAAACCTCCGTCGATGTTCAACGAAGTAGTAAATGCTTTGAGGCTCTGGGCCTCCGATTTCCCAAGACACCTCAGGCCGCCGAAGAAACCACACGGAAGATTTTAGAGACACAACGAAGAGTCCTGAGGGTTCGTTCATCGTCACTACCCGCGTCTGTTTCACGGTAGTACTAAGCCAGATTAGTTTTTCCTCAGGACGGTTCGTGTCCCTGATATCAAAAGACTGATTCTTGAGGCATACATTGGCTGCGGT
>Ga0307512_10001523_pt1 | contig 32514 bp, 40 predicted proteins | sample 14_EM_MG_FD_200267 | JGI IMG/M metagenome (GOLD analysis project Ga0307512, IMG submission 200267) | Populus trichocarpa ectomycorrhiza microbial communities from riparian zone in the Pacific Northwest, United States - 14_EM | ecosystem: Host-associated > Plants > Roots > Unclassified | place... | reverse complement strand
TCTGGAGGTGGTTGATCTGGAGGTGGTTGATCTGGAGGTGGTTGATCTGGAGGTGGTTGATCTGGAGGTGGTTGATCTGGAGGTGGTTGATCTGGAGGTGGATGATCTGGAGGCGGTTGATCTGGAGGCGGGTGATGTGGAGACCATTGATCGGGAGGGAGGCACAATGGGAGCTCAGACTGTATTCATTTGTTTACTCACAATTGTGAGAATGTAGAGAATTGAGTACATCAAGGTCTGCCGAGAGATGAGAGACTGGGTGGGAGTGGGAGCCGGTTGATCTCGGGATGAAGCCATAGTCGGTGTATGCAGTACTTGGTGTATGCAGTACTTGGTGTATGCAGTACTTGGAGTATGCAGTACTCGGTGTATGCAGTACTCGGAGTATGTAGTACTCGGTGTATGCTGTACTCAGTATTAACTCATGATCATGACATCGAGAGAAAGCAATGGATGACTTGACTGGGTGTTTGTAGGAGATGGTAGAGTTGAGGACGAGAAACAGAGCGATGACAAGCACTGGGAAATCATCATCAAAAACTGGGCCTTAAAGAAGTTTGTGTGCAAGTCATTTTACCATTCATGATACGGCAGGTACAACTCCTGATTGAGTGGGTAATAACACTAATATGAGGTCTTCTAAACCCATGCAGGCAAGTTATATGCCTGATTTTTCATATCCACTCGGATTCTCCATATCATTCTCATCTTTATCCCCTATTTCTCTGTCTCCTCCACAACTCTACCATTATTGCAGAACAGAGAGTTTAGTTATCCCTCTCCCTCTCTCCATGCCATGATCATGAGTTAACACCGAGTACAGCATACACCTATCACAGCATACACCAATTCCAGCATACACCAATTCCAGCATACACCAATTCCAGCATACGCCGATTACAGCATACTCCAACTACTACAGTGTCCATCCAAGTTTATCTGTCTTCTCTTCGTTATCAAAATTACAAGTTGACTCCTGAATGTAGCTTCAGCTTCCAGGGTGCCTCCCTACAAGATTGACTGCAACCAGCCAGTTCTCCAAGAAAGCTCACAGGTGAAGTAACCTTGTCACATTTCCACGGTTGCAAGTTAATGAACTGATCAATAGAGTCTTATTAGCACCCGGCATGCCTGCCTTTGACTGACTCCAAGCACTTCTGCAATCATGCTCCAACATGACTTCTAAGTGCATCTTTAAGCTTGCTCGATTATGGCCTCGGAGTGCATCTCCAAACTTCCTCCATTACAGCCTCAGACTGCATCTCTATGTTCACTTGATCATGGCATCCAAGTGTTTATCCACACTTGCCCGATTATGGCCTCCAAGTTTGCACAACCATGGCCTCCACATGCATCTGCAAACTCCCTTGATCACAACCTCAGTGTGCATCTCAACGTTCACTCGGTTATGGCCTCCAAGTGTATCTCCAAACTCACATGATCATGGCCTCCCATCTGCCTCTCCAAACTCGCTTAATCATGGCCTCCAAGTTCGCATGATTTTGTCCTCCCAGTGCATCTCCAATCATGCTTGACCATGGCCTCCAAGTGCATCTATGAGTTCACTCCATCGTCATCTTCAGGTGCACATCGAATTGCTCCCAAGCACCAACTGCAGCCAGTCTAGATATACCATGTGTTGATGGGTAGCTATATACACACAAAGATACATGGATATATAGCTGAGAATACAAACTGAATACATGTGTTTTAAAAATCATTGGACGATAAGTAGTAGCTATGCTTTCCAGGCCCATCAGCTGTGTTCCCAAAGAAGATGTTCTTTTTCCCAGACTGCTCTACTGTGATTTAAGGTGATCCAAGGCTTGTTGATGGCGCTCCTAGGCTGGTTGTTGGCACTCTGAGGCTTGTCACCGGCGCTTCCAGGTGCGCCCAAGATTAGGGTCAGCACTCCCAGCCTTGTGGTTGAGGCTCCCAACCTTGTCCCTGGTGTTGCCAGGTGCTGTCAGGTGCATCTGACCGCCACTAGATCGGTCCAGTAAATGCAGGGATTTGACCACACTGGGAATCTGGTCGGACAACTCCCAAATACTCCGAGTCACTCCGAGAGATAAAAAATCATTTTGCAGATGTATGATCTGGTTGATGTCAACGCACTGAATACACCAGCAAAAATCACCTTATGTGATGAGTAACTCATAGAGAAGATGTTCCTGAGCCAGTAATCCATACCGGATGAGTCCCCTGGTGATGTGAAGTCCTATGGACTTCAGTGTGGATGCAGATAGGAACATCTCAATTGAGCGTGGTCACTAGAAATTGAATTGAATACCACGAGATGTGGGATAGCTACAGGTGTAATGCCTCGGGCTAGTTACTCAGGACATGGAATGTGATGGAAGATGGGAGACCCGGAGGAATGTTGCCTCTGGTCAAATAATGTCTACATGTCAAGCTACGCATCGTGGGAGTGCCAGCCCCTATGCCTCAGGTCTAGTATTGTATACATATCAAGAAATGGATCGCAGGAGAGCCAAGAGTGATGCCTCTGGACAAGTATTATCTACATACCGAGCTATGAACCACAGGTGAGTCAGTGGCCTGTTACCTTTCATAGGATATCTATAGATCCAGCCATGAAATGTAAGAGGGTTGGAGCGATTGAACACCTGACAATGTGCCCAGAATGTACTTTATCGTACTCTTCATCGTCATCATCCTGTTTTTTGTTCCCCGCCACCGCTGTGTTGTCCACATCGTCGTCGCCAACCGTGCCGGTTTGTCAGTTAATGTAGTATTCCTCTGCCCTTGCATCATCATCGGCAGTCTACATGTCTCTTTCTTCTACCTATGGTTTAGGCCAGAAACAATTGAACATGACTAGGTCAACAGCATCATTGACATGGTAGTATCTGGTACCAGGGAGGAAAATCAGGCGCATGGTGGGCCATATGGACAAAATATTAACTATGACATAGTCTGCCTGGTTCTGATGTAAACAATTGTTGGAGACTATACACAGCCTATTCGAATGTACAGCATTGTGTTGGTTTTCAAGCTGGAGCTCCCACAAATGAACAATGCATCTCTTCCGTAGGCCATCCTGCAACTGTAAAATCGTCACAGGTTGATCCAGTTATAAGTCCACAATATCACCATTCATAGGGCAATCTCACCGGGACTGCACACATTCAATCCAGTGCTCAGTATTGCGAAAGATTTGGTTTTCAGTGCAGCCTGACTTATGGGAAGTGGTATCACGATGGCCAAAGGTCTGGCAGTTGGCCACTGCCACATCCGGTTGATTGAATCGGGTGTCATCCATCCTCCCGATCCCACTCGCATCAGTGCTGGTTATATATATGTCATATCTGTAGTATCTATATATGTACTCTACCAGTGGACAGTTGTACATTGGAAGACACTTGTTCATGACAATGATGCCCTTTTGTCTTGGAGATCGCAGTCCACTGACTTGGCTATTTCCCTCATCTTTGTGGAACATGATGGGTAAATTCTCCAGTATGGACACCTGCTCACAGTTGCATTTGTTCACAACCATTGGATCCTTTGGTCGATATGACTGAAGTGCCGCCTTGATTTCGTGGGTCCAGTGGCCTCACTTCGCCAGCTGCCTGCGGGATGTGTATTTCAGTCACCGGCAGCATCCAGCAGTGTCTGAGAGGATGTCGAGTGTAAACTTAGAAGCATCAATGTTGGAAGAGAATCAGACCCTAGGAAGGCATTCCATCTGGCCTGGGGAGTAACTCGGACTGCTGATGACTGCTACAGCAGTATCATGGGAGAGGTTGGAATAAGTTTGGGAACACGTCAGAGCACCAGAGAGAACATTGGGTGCACCTGCAAGTGTCGCTGAACCAATGTAGGAATCATGACCAAACTCTGAAAGATGCCTGGGTTCATATGGATATTCATTCAGAAAACTGCAGGTGTTATCTGACACTCTGCTGATCTACACGAGTAATCAATTTCCCTCAACAGCATATATGATGCATGCATTATTTTTCATTATCACATCTGCATCATACTAGCTATCATCTTCTTCAACATTGTATTTTTTGCCTCGTACCATTAAGGAAGCAGAGGAAAAGGTAGGTGAGTTAAACATAAATGTAGGTACACCGAAACAATAACCTGACTAAGTGATCAAATGATATCCATGAAACATGGTGTCAATGTCATTCACTGCATCTCCCATCTCATTAGGGCTGACAAAAGCAGGAACACACAATTCATTGACATCGCGAAGATGGTAAAGGTGCTCCTTGGATCTGCCGATTATGTGTTCGTGGCGCGTGGATGAAATTGTATTCTAATGTCATTTGGCTCGATTTGTGACATCTAACAAAGGTGTCATGAGATGTTAGCTAGCTGTGAATCGGAATGGGCAATAGAAAGGCAATGATATATTTGGATGAAAATGGGGAGCAACTATCAGGAAAAGAGGAGTCCCAGATGGGGAGTGCTGTGTGAACAACAGCAGAACACACAAGTTGTTGGACGAGCGCAGAATGACAAACCATGCCAAATCTAGGCTGAGGAGCGCCAACAGGAATTGTGGAGTGCCCATATGAGCGGCCAAGCGATGTCAGAGGGGGTTAGGTGAGTAGAATGAAATCACAGAGAGTGAATCCAGGCAGAGGAGCACCGATGGGGATTGAAGTGTGCTGTCCCAGCCGAGGAGAGCCAAAATGGGAGGGATCAGGGGTGTGGAATTCAATTTAGGAGTGACAATCCAGCCAGAGATATGCCGGTGGGAATTGAGGAGCTCGTATCCCAAGCTGAGAATGGGTGATATGGGAGGTATTGAGTGCGCAATGAACTAGAGGAGCGCCAATCGAGGCAGAGGAGCACTGATCGAGACTGAGGTGTGCTATCTCAACGGAGGAGCGCTGAAATGTTGGGGGGGAAAAGTGTGCAGAATTCAATATAGGAGTGACAATCCAGACCGAGGTGTGCCGGTGGGAATTGAGGAGCTCCCATCCCCAGCTGTGGAGCACAGTATGGGGGGTATAGAGTGTGGAAAGAAGTAGGGGAGGGCCAATCTAGACAGAGGGGATTCAGGAGTGCCTATCCCAGCGGGGGAGAGCTAAAAGAGGTGGAATAGTATGCGGAATGGAATAGAAGAGTGTCAATCAAGGCTGAGGAGCATGGACAGGGATTGAGGAGCACCTATTCTAGAGGGGTTGCGCAGCACGGGGTGGTATCAAGCGGCCCCCAAGTGTGTTATTGATGGGTACGGATGCTTCCAGAGTAAAAGTTATCACAGGGGATGGGCAAAATGTACCTCAATATTCATCTTGAGGAAACATTACTGGGGCATTCTTTCCACTGGCATATTCAGACAGTGCACAATGAATTGCTGCTGCTGCCAGCGCTAAAGTCTGCAGAGCTAGAAGTTGGAAATACTGGGATGGTGTAGACCGATGCCACAAGCTATTGGCGATGAAGAAAAATTGATGGTAAATTAGATCACGCACTTCCATTCATGTGAACCATGATTTCTTATCATCCCCAACCTTTGAGAGATATGCATCGTCAAACAGGAGCTCCTTAACCTGGATCTGAAGCTCAGTCTCAGAGTCCATAACCAACTGGTAACTAGGGATAACAGTTTGATGTGCCACATCTGCCAACCATTCTAGAATGGTACTTATCTTCAGTTTCAACTATGTAAATTGTAGGGCTTAGTCAATATCGTAAATCTGACAGAGGAGCATTAAACAGAATTGAAGACTTACAGCTTCTATTGGTTGTGGATCTATTTTGAGAGATGGACCACCAGGCAATTGACACACAGAGGTGGTACCAATAGGAGCACCTACTAATGCGCACTGACAATCATGAGCTTCGACGGCTAGTTCTGATGGTTCTTCAATCATTGTTTGCATGTTATCAGATAATATTCACAAAGGAGTCCTTGTGAAAACGAATGCCTCCATGAACCTTTTTGCTAACTTTAAAGTAGCCTTTTGGTATTGGGGAATGTTGTGATCTCTACTGGCCTTGTATTGTGGAACATTCAGGTCTCCACTAGACTTGCATAGCGGCAGTGCCTGGGCAGATGTTTCATGGTCAGACTCGGATAATATGTTGAGAAGAGTTGCCTTCTGGTGTTCGATCAGTGGTGGAGCCACTGCCCCAGCAGGATTTCAGGAATTTGGAAGCTGAAAGGTTGCAATGACTGTATCTGCATGGCTCAATTTGGTTTGGCAGTGGAACTCTTGTAGTTCCTATTGACGTATTCTGGTGCACCTAGCCTAGATGTAGGACCTGCTGATGGTGATCGAAAGCATCTACTTTGATGATGGATGATCAGGTGCACCCTCCAGCATCCTCACTGTCATCATCACAGATCTGCTGATCAGTATCGTCATCATGCTCCTGAAATCAAATCGAGGTCATTAGTTATATGAAATATACAGCACTAATGAAGATAATTAGAAGCTAAATATTCGATGAACAAAGAACATTGATTGCTTTCTTGAATGCGAGTGTTTTCTCAAAGCGTGCTTCTTGATTCTGCTGTGGATAGTGATTCCTCACCTGTCTGGGCATAGGTTGCATTTGGGGTAATGAAGATAGAAAGTTGGGGAATGCGCAAGATGGTGTATAAGATGCATATATAAGATTAAGGGCAAGAGAATAATGGGAAAAATGATCCAAGAAGTTGCACATAGTCAAGGAGGATGTAATTCGAGGCTTCCCTTGATGGGTTCAGCAGAGATGTCTTCCAAGATTGATCTTGATATTGAGGATTGCAGTCCGGTGTTGCGATGTAAGATGTAGTCACATGCACTAGAATAGATGGATTCCTTGTGAGGTGCCCTGGAAAAGATGGATTCCTAATGCTGACTGTTAGCAACTCCTATCAACAAACTCTGCATGATGCAAGAATTGGCAGTTGGCTAAAGTTAACCCACATAGAATAGAACCAGATGCACCAGAAGAAACTCGCAACATTAACTGACCCTTGGTGCTCGACACATGGAGCACTGAGAACCTGAATGAAAACATGTACCCCTGCATATGACTCATCCAAATGTAGTACGTATGTGTGAATGTTCCAGCATTTGAGGTGACCGCATGGCATAGAAATGGTGCAGCACATTGCATCTACAGTACTTGGTAGATTTGGGACCTTAGGAGTAACAGCTGAGTTGTAAGGGTTGATACTGAGCTTTTTATCGATTGAGGATGAATTTGAATATCGGTATGTGCTATATCCGCTGGAAGGAAACACATAGTTTCAAGATATTCGATTGTATTAGGACGCTGCAGCTAAGTTCGTAGTCAATAAGGCAATATTGTAAGCATCACTTCTGTTTCATCCCTGTATCTGGGCTGTGTCTGCAGACTATCTTTCACCACAATGTTGCAGTTAATGGAGGACAGAGAGAATTTGGTACACAAAGGAGAGATACAGGTGTAGAGAAAGAATGGATAGATACATTAGATGATTCGGGGGTGGTCGTATTGAGTGAAGTACTCATCTATGCCAAGATTGCTAACAAATGGGTCATAAATACTCACTTACATTCTGATTTTGTGCCTAATATCTAGTGAGTTGCACACTGTTAAATCCCATATTCATTGTGAGTCTCACTACTATAAACTTGGGTTGAAATAAATGTTGGGGTAGAAAGCGATATACTACAACGGTATGAATGCATAGTGAGATGTCATTTCACAGCAGGCAGAGGAATGATCATTTCATTCATGCCGTTCCGGAATTTGAGGTGCACCAAAGTTTCAATGGTGATGCTTGGATTGAATGGCTGGGCATTGCAAGCTCGCCTCATTTTGACAGTTACTTGCACTCTTCAAAGCTGTTTTATCTTAACTTGAGCTCTCAAGATTCTCTTTCTCTGAACTTCTCTCTAGATGGAAATCGGTTCACTTAATCTATTATCAGATACAAGCTTAAGGTGTTCAAACATATGTTCAGTCATAATTGAGTGAAGTCGGCATTCCAAGCATTTAGAACTTAGACCTCTGTGAGTAAGTGCGGCACATGGGTGAGTGGGAGTTGCTGGCTATCTTGCATAGTTGCAGAACAGAATCTGTCTTTTGAGACTCTCACTCTCAAGCTATAGCTCTTTCACAGAGCCGGAACTCGCAGAAGCTGTGCCATTCCAACTAATGTGTGAGTCCGTGTCTGATATTCTGACAGACGTACTCAATATTGTGCGGACTGACTTATTGCCAAATGGGATTGGCAAATATCCTGTGCTGGATCTGTTATAGCATTATGCCCAGAAATCTCTGGTACACCTGAACTTCGATCATACGCCGGCAAAAGCTGCGGCTTTGCCACGAATAGGTGAATCTGTGTCTCTTGTTTACACACCAGTATATAATATTGCCAAACATGACTTTATCGCCACTGCCATTGTCAAATGAGCAGTGATCGATTGGTCATAATGATATGTTCCCCGGACTGTCTTGTGCACCTGAACTTCGATCATATGCTAGCACATGCTGGGCCTTTGCCATGAATTAGCGAGCTGTGTCTCATATTCTGAACCAAGTACTCAATATCGCATGGACTGTCTTATTACCAAATGTAATTGGCAATTATGCTGTGCTTGATCTGTCACAATGCAACTTAAGACATACGCTGAGGATTCTCCACTGCACCTGAACTTTAATCACATGCCAGCAGAAGCTGTGGCATTGCACCGAATCAGAGAGCCGGTGTCTCGTATTTTCACATCGCAATTTCAAATTGCCTACACAGACTTCATTGCCACATGGAATTGCCAAATATGCAGCACTTGATGTGTTGTAATGAGACTTATGGATGATGCCAACGATTCCCCAGTAAACCTGAAGGTGGTTGAATTATGTTTTTTTCATCGTTTTGACTTCGCAATGTGTATGTGGCCTCAGGTCTCCTGGGTACCTCAAAATTGTAAGTGGCAAATCATTCTAAGCCCAATGATGTATCGAGCTCAACATGTGACTTGTGCCATTCATCATGAGACAGCCCAGGCAAGACCTTGCAATTTAGCTTATCAATAGACTTCTTCTCACATTGGTTAATATTAATATTCAAGAAAGCCAATGAAATCCCCCTCCAACAATTCTGACATCAGATCTTTGATTCACTTCAAAATGACACAGAGAAAGGTTTTCTTTATACAGTATACTGTGCCTTACAAATGAGCTTTTTGACTATTGGTATTAGTTGTGAAAATTATGTCGGTTAACACTTTAAAGAGGTGTAGATTGATAAAGCGTCCTAATAATCTAAGATGATAGTACATCAGACTGCAATGTGTCTCAATTCTCTGTCTGCCACATTGTATGGTCCTCGCCAGATACCAGCATCTGGTAAATCATCGACATAGTAATTTTCTTTCAACTCCTCACGCCATGGAGGACTCTCCTCAGTGCCACTCCAGAGTGTTAGTGGAGATTACTCGCCCAGTTGTCAAAGCCACCAGGACCTGTATTCAGTAAACCTGTGTGTAGTACTGTGTTTTGCCATATCCAGACAGCTCATGCAAATGCCTGCTGCTGCTCATTCAATACCCAGAACTTCTGAGTTATCACTCCATGGTTTGTTTCTTCATTTGAAATCATATTGCATTTGGCTGCTGGTGGCCATGGCATATTCCATACAAATTTCCTCCCTGCTTCTTTCGTAGCATAAAGAAACAAACGCAAAGTCGTGAGTCCTCTTCCCCAAAACAAAAGATAACTGCCAAAAAACACAACATCAACTTTTACACCCCCCCATCACTTCACTCCTCGTGATCCGAGTTCTCCGCCTATTGCACTCCTCCATTAATTCTGTTGACATAGGTATGGAAAAGAATATCTAACAGAGCCTTCGAATATGTGTTTTTGGGAAAAACAAGAGACATAGGTACCCGAATCTTCGGCTTCTTAAATACTTTTTCAATTCCCTCATACCCATCCTCCCCCTCTTGCCTGTCAACCCACAACCTTTTTTGTTTATGTTTCCATCTTTTGCACCACTTAAAAAGGTGGTCCCTTCTTTGATATTCATGCCCACACCACCAGCATTTCATATCTCTTCTTTTTCCGATTCGCCTTAGGTATTGCACCATGAGTCAATGACCTGACTTCAACTGGTAAAACCTTACTGCAATCGTCTTTCTGGCTTTCATCACCACACAATTACCTCCCCACTTTGCCAAATCGTACTGGTAACAGTGCTTAGACTTCTTCCGCATCTGTTCTATCGCTTTCTTACTCTCCTCCCATTTTGTCTCAGTTAACCTTCGACTGATATGAGCAAATGTATCACAAATGCAACTTTCCATGGGGTTTTGCGTCACAGTATACTGTCCTCGATACTTGTACACCGCTTTTGTTGCGTGTTGGTCGGCTTCTTCATTCCCTTCAACTCCCTCATGTGCCCGTAGCCACCGGTACTCAACTGGGATTCCTCTATTAAGAATTTCGCTTTCCCATCTCATCATTCACAATGCTAGTACCTGTCCTGGTCCTGGTTGATCCGATCGTATCAATCTGAGCGCTGCTTGCAAATCCCTAATGATTGTAACCGCTGTAATTTGGTTTTCTCTGCAGATGTCTTCCGCAATTTCCTTTGCTTCCCATATTAAACACATTTCCGTATCAAATGGTTCGTTCAGTCAGCCGAGATGTACCCTCTTCTTTTCCCACCTCTTCTCCTTCCATACCACTGCACATCCCACCCACTCATCTTCTTTTCTCAATCCATCAGTCCAAAGAACCAAGCACTCACTACCCGCCTCCGCTTCCCACTCGGCTTGTTCTGTGACCTGTATACTCACTTTGCCTCCCAGGCTCTGTCGACTTTGAGGCAATATTGCATACTTGTATCGCCTTCTTTTGAGAAACTCCTCCAGGATCAAGTCATCAATCCCCTCCACCCTATGGGTATATCTTCCTTCCTGTCTTATCTCTTCCCCTCCGCCTTGAGCATTGGGCAATTACAGCATTGTTTGCGGCTCAAAGGTTTGGGCCTGGCCGGCCCACTTTGTGTGGAGTTACGAATACAGAGGGATTTGGTGGATCCTGGAACTTTAGCTGCATTTCTGTCCATTCATTATTGCCCATTTCTGCATACATGTGGAATATATCCACATAATCCGCATAATACTCGGTTAGGCACTGCCTTATATGGAGGAGGTGCACTGGGGAGTGCATTGTCATTTTTGTCATGTTACAGAAGGAGTGCCTCTCTTGATTTGTCATTGTGGTCAGGTTTGAGATACTCTGCAGGTTCATTGACAAGCATTGCCAGAAATTGCTCTCTCAGCCATCGGAAAATGGGAGTATCCACCGAAGTATGGAGTTGCCATGCATTGAAATATCGTCCAGAATCATCATTGCGAAGCTCGGTGTCCCACTGCACTGACTAATAACATGCTAGCCACCATCTATGAACCCTCCATGCTCCTGAACCATCCCGTGAAGTGTATCTCTCTACCAGAGTTATCAGTGTTGCTTGCTTGTCTTCAGTCCACTCGAGATCATTGAGAAGTGCATGTTTCTTCGTGATCCAAGAGCATTGTTGTCCAATGGCCAGTTTCGACTCTGACCACCTCAGTATCGTCGAAGGATCTGCAATCTGTCTTAGCCGGTGCACCGCATCCTGTTGAGTATCTTCATCTTCTCTCTGGATAGCATGCATCACACTCTTCACTGTGGAATACAATGCCTCTGCACCAAGCTTTTCCATCATTGTATCATTCTCTGGATCTTCAGGCACACCTGAAAACTGCCACATCATCTGATAACACCAGTGATAGAGTGAACGGAATCCCAGTGTAGCTGTGACTTGAAGTTTGAATCCATTTCTTGCTATCATCGCAAATTGCCAGCCAACACTGTTTGTTGTCTCTTACCGATGGGACTCATCAAAAAGTCCAACAGTCCATGAACAGTATGAGAGTTTGGAGTTGCTTGATGGTTTCGATCTGGATGATAAGGTAACATACAAAACATGGGGGATATTCCGTCAGCTGTCCGGCCCGTCAATATTCCTATTCAGATCATTCTGGGTGAGATTCTGAGTTTCCACCTGCAACAAGTTCCCCAGTTTGAAATTGGTTCTATATGTCGTCTCGTAGATGACCCTCTTGAATGTCTCTATCTCACCGGGCGTTGTGACCACCATAATTTGAGCAAGGGCTGAAGCAAGCGCTGGACACCCAGGAGGTGGTGTTGTAAGGATCTCTAAAATGGCATAGGGCCACTGAATTGAGTCTCTGCACTGGATAGTACTCCCATGGTTCCCCAATGACCCTGGGATAGTCGTTCTGTGCCAGATTCACCCACCCTTTAATGGTATGGCCCCACAATATTGACTGCGGCAACCCCATAACAACCTTCTCATTCAGCAATTTGCATATCATAGCTGCTGCTACCAAGGTAAAAGTGTTGCCAACACCCATTTCATCTGCCACCAGCACTCATGGCATATCTGAATCCGAAACCCATTTTCTCACAATGAACCATATTGCCCATATCTGGAGCGCCAGAATCTAAGTTCTGGGCAGGGCTGGAACTCCATACTGGTTGACAAGGACTGGGTCGGCTTTCGATTGGAAAATTGGACCAGCATTCGGCAGCCTCACTGTCATATCAAGACACTGATGTTCAAATTTGTTGTTGATTGAATTGAGAACAGTTTACAATACTAAACTGCAATTATCTGGATCAACGACCTCCTCACTATCCTCCACTAGCTCCAGAACCTCGCTTGCATCTATCTTCACTTCTGTTTGATCTTGAATGATATCTTTCAGTTGTTCTGATGTAAGCTGCGCAGATGCGCTCATACTCCAGTGCTCCTGACATTCATCGCAGTGTTAGGTATTTCACAAACAAACCATGATTGGAACAAATATATATTGATGGAATACAATCTATTCTATTATTTCAATCAGAACTTACATTCATACAAGTATCATTATCATGCTGACCATCCTCCTCTCACTTCTCTTGTCCACCATCTTCAGAACCTTCCACAGTCTATGTTTAATGATTAGCAGTTGTGCACATCTGTCCTTATGACAGCTAGAGGGGAACACATTCACCGGTCTATTGATGGGCTTGGCAATCACCTTCCTTGGACCGCTCTTAATTTCGACCAAAACGATTTTCTAACTGTGTCTGAGTTTCAACTTGGAAGCCCTTGAAAGGTAACAGTTGTACGAAATCTGGCGATATATGGGGTCAATTATCATCTGCTACTGTCTATATAATCCCATAAACTCTCTGTCCAAATCATCCTGCTCCAAGGTGCACTTGAACATTGATGTTGAAATGGAAGGCTCTTATGGGCCGCTGTTTTTGTCGATGAAATCAATCAGCTCCTCCCAGTGCCTCACATATGTATACAAGACTTCGGGTCGTTTGGGGGATATAATGAAATCATTGGCATTTGACACCCAGCTAATTACAACCATGAACATTGAATTTGGCCACTGTGGGAGGTTACTTCAGAACTGTTGGCCTAGGTGCTCGACTAAATCCATCACTGGGCCGTTGTCTCCTGGTGTTCCCTTTTTCCACTGCTCCCGAATTTGCTTGCACATTTCTACAATGACATCTGAACCCACTGGTACCAAATTGGTTGAGCATTATCGAAATTATTCAACAGCAGCCTGTTTTCGAATGTCACTGTATAATCTGCAAGAACTGTCTCCCCGTGCAGCGGTCCATCTCTATGCTGTTTCAAATGGTCCTGCTCTTAGATACTGGAGTGATGTATTTTCTCCAGAGACCCAGCCACCCATAGTTTCTTCCAGTTGTTGAACGCACTATAGTTGGCCTGCACCATCATTTTGGCAAATTGCATGAAGGAGAATTCGGTTTGCTTCAGGCCAAATGGTGGTGTGCCTTCTGGGCGGCCCAAGTCCGATGAATCATCACTCTCAGCATCTGCATCATATTTGTTGTAGGACATCGCCGGCAGTGGGGGCAAGTCCGCAATTCACAGGACATTTGGGTTTTGTGGTTCCACATTGTGGCTCAAATCATTTTGTTGGAAGACCAAATGGGGGTCTCCCAGGGGCGCTGGAAGCAGGTTCATGTGCAGGATTAGAGCTGAAAGATATTGGCGGATTGACATGATTGTGTTCGGGCGGCCATGCAGGTACTATTTGTGTAACTGCAGTTGACTGCCCTTGTCCAGGAATCTGCGGACGGGGGAACAGTTCTGACCCGCCACAACCACCTTCGTTGAGGTCATATTCTTACCCCTTTTGCATATATCTTGGATATCATTGGCTCATGCTGGTGGCTGGTTGCGAACTGTGTCTCCTGTTGAAAGGAGAATTGTGATAACACTGGTGCACCTGGAAATGGCTACTGTGGGGGCAGGGAACCATACCCATGCAGCAGATGATATTGATTGGTCTGTTTCCCAAATCGACTGTCCTTGCCAGTGGCAGTTTGTGAACTCTTATCCGATGATTCTGCATTGGCTTCAAGGAGGAGTTGTGAGCCAAATAGGCAACCCAGTCAAGCCATATTCGCTGTCTTCAGTGGAGATATGTTCATCGACATGATCGGTGACCTGAGATGGTGATACACATCTATAGATGCGAGATGAGATATAGAATACATCAGAGTATGGTTGAATATATTGCAGGTTGCAGTGACCTTTGGCAATATGAAGCACTTCTTATATCACATTCTGTTGTCATGCTCTGTGGTGTTTCACTTCACCTTTGATCTGTGCAACCAACCCAGCTGAGAAAAACAAACATTTATCACACACATCCCACCTATCTTTGTTTTATGCTCGAATTCATATACTAGACTATTGGATAGCTGCTTACCTTTGTACGCTTCCATGACTTTACAGCTCATAGAAGGAAGATGATATGATATCTCCAGGAACCCAACAAGAACTATATCCAGTATGAAGGTTAGTACGACTAGGAATATTTTCACATACGTTGTGTGTGTACATCCCTGCATCATCATTCAATAGGTGCCCTGTGAGTCCAGCCGCAACAGTTCTTGCTATGGCACTACTTATTCAGCCATCATTGTTCTCCTCGGGATCCACCTTCCAGTCAAGGATCATTACTGAAGCAACCATCCTCCCAGCCTATCAGTCCTCGCTGATCATTGTGTGGGTTTACAGCTAGCTAGGAAACTCACCTATTCTTTGTATTAAGATGATCGATCTTCATTATCAGCTGCTCAAAAGCTCGAGCATAGGTATAACTTACCATGCTGCCATGACATAGTACAAGGCGCATCATGGTGATTGCAGTGATGACCAAAGAATCTTTCTCTTCTCTGCTAATGACATTCAGCAGACATTGTGCGTGATTATTGTGGGGGATATGATAGATATATTCTGGATTATGAAGACAGCTGATCGTAAGGTGACTTTATTTTACCCCTCCCACCTATCTGGTGAGGTTCAATGTGGTTGTGAATGTGATATGCTAACCTCAGTTAGCTCGCTTTCAAATCAGTATCCCTGAAGCTCTGAATCACCCCCTGAAGCACCATCGAGATTCATCTGAGTACAAGTTCATTGACCATTTCTTGAATATGGTCAACACTAGCCAGATGAATATTAACTGCGTTATTTGCAAAGAGACAGTGTTCAACAAAACAGACTTGACCCTTGCTATCAACAATGATTGTAAAGGTATACACCCGTGTATGGCCTCGTAGGAAGGTATATCAGTAGATACGGTTGCACACGTGGATGTCAATATTGTAGAGTAGTAGATAGGTAAGTAAGGTAAGATTATCGCTAGAGATCTAAGGCTCATGGCGAGCCGACTATATAAGCGGGTGTTACCCGGCCCTGGACACGTCACGTACAGCCATGCCATTACAATAATACCCAATATTGATGATTCAAGAGCTATTACCTGATGGGACTTTACCACCAGCAGGCCGGGATCAACCCTGGCCCTCATGGTTTGAGATCAGTCGGTGCACGTGCATTGTCATCAATGTGCTAGCGAACTAATGATCAACTGATTGACAACTTACAGGATGCATCACCATCTGAAGATACTCTGGATGAAGAAACTATAGACCCCCAAAAGCCGGATCTGACATGTGCCCCTGATCGGGCAAGGACAATGGCTCATGGGCAGGCAGTTGTAGTGGAGACTGCGGGGGAGGATGCATATTGCAAATCAACTGGATTGTACAACAAGCATAGCAAGTACTCAAAACAATGGAATCCATGGCATCCATTTTAGTCAGCACAGGACTGTCACCAGGCTCAATCATCCAGCCAGCGAATGAACACATGGAAAGATCAACATCTGAGGCATGGACTGGACAACTTCAAAATCGAATCATTCAAATCAGCAGATGACCTGTGAAAGCTACTCTCCCAACAGGAATTTGGGAGCAGCAATGATGGTTGGATTAAAGATCATTGACATATCTTCCGAATATTATACTGCAGGGCAACTTTTCAATGTCCACAGTTCCTGTTGGTACAATTCTCATTTCGGGACCACTTCAATTTTTAAGCAGTGCACCTTGCATCCTCCCAATCTTGCCGAATATGCAGCCAAGATAAATGCGGGTGATACATGGTCTGATAAGCAACATTGGTTTACTTCCAGAGCAACAATCGTGCCAGTCATTTGTCCATCCATTAATGCTCAATTGACCAATTTTTCAGGCGATCATGATGCCTGGTAATTGTATGACCCAATTGGTAATATTCGAAAAGACATCCACCAGACACTGAAAAAGCATGGCTGGATTTGCATTGGGCTGATCCCCTGTCAACTGAGTGGTGGGAAAAGTATTGTTGAGGCAAGGGATGTTGCGGTTGGAACTGTGCTTTGCCCACAAACGAATCTTGACATTACCGGTCTGGCCAGAAATCGAATTCTGCTGATGGATTCCCAAGACAATGTTATCCTCTTTTGGCTGCCTGGGTCAGGGATTATCCAGAACAAGTCATGGTTACTCAAGTTTCAAATGCCTCATACCTGATGTGTGAAATTCCTAAACGTGCGCTGAGAGGGCATTCCACTTTTTGACCACTCGATAACTCAAGCAAACAGCATGTTTCCTTGGAGCTTCTGGACACAACCAACATTGATAATCTGCACACTCTTGGTGTTCATCCAATCCGAAACCAGGCTTGGTGATATCATCCCTGCAATATCTATCGACTTTGGCATCACGATGAATTGCATCGGCTGCTCTTGGGTTTAGTTACAGACTTATTTCACTGGCTGCTTAAATATGTGAATGCTTGAAATGTCAAAGATCAATTTGACCATAAATTCACATTGGTACCCCGATATCCAGGCCTCCAGTGCTTCTCTAAACCATTCCATTCGTTCAAAATTGACTCCTGGCAGGGAAAAGAGATCCAGGGCATGATCAGACCACTGGCAGTGAATTCCGCTACGATTCTTGACTACTCCAAGCATGACAGGAAAAGCGTGGTGGAAACAGCCTCTGATGAAATGGTAATGGGAGCAGTGTGGGTATCATGTGAATTCACTTTACTTGTTAGCCAACAAAATCACTCTGATCTATTCCTCACAGCACTAGATGATGCGCTGAAGTGACTTTACAAGAAGAAGGGTGCTGTTTGAGAACAAAAAATGCCAAAGTCTGCAAAGGCCAAAGGGGATGAACAATTGATACACGAATCCCATTAGTTACACGAACAAACAATTCATACAGTCTGTGCCGCCAAAGAGGTTCAGGTTTGTTTGTTTATTTGTAATCATATTGCATTTGGCTGCTGGCTGCCATGGTGTATCCTGTACACATATCCTCCCAGCTTCTTCTGTAACGTAAAGAAACAAACGCAAAGTCCTGAGTACTCTCCCCCCAATGAACAAACAGAACACTACCTAACAACAAAATCACTTTTCACACCCCCAATTACTCGAGTCCTTGTGATCTGAGATCTGCACCTGCTCCACCACTTCTGTAATTATGCGTAGGTCTGTGTGAAATGAAAAATCCATCAACGCTTCGGAACACTTTTCTTCTGCAAATGCAAGAGACATTGGGAAACAGATCTTTGGCTTCTTCATCACCATTTCCACCCCCTTAAACCCAACTTCCCCCTCCTGCCCATTGATCCAAAACCATTTTTCATCATTTTTCAATCTGTTGCACGACTTAAAAAGGTGGTTCCTTGTGTGATACTCGTGCCCACACCACCAGCACTTTATATTTCTTTCCTTTCCAATTCTTCTCAGGTATTGTGCCAAAAGTCCATATCCCAATGTTATCTGGTAAAACCTTGCTGCTATCGTTTTTGGGGCTTTCATTGCCACATCATTCCTTCCCCTCTTCACTATCTCATACTGGTAACTGTGCTTATATTTTGCCCCGATCGTTTGTAGCTCATCGTTACTCTCCTCCCATTGCAGCTCTGTTTGCCTTCAGCTAATATGGGCAAAAGTAACATACTGGTAATTTCATACAGTGTTCTGCCTCTTGGTAACCTGTCCTTGGTGCTTATACGCTGCCATGATTGCTAGTTGGTCCGCTTGTTGGTTGTCTACTATTCCAGTATATGCTGGTACCCATCAGTATTCTATAGGGATTGCTCAATCGAGAATGTCTCTTTCCCATTACATCATACGTAATGCTGAAACCTGTCCCAGTCCTGGCTGGTCTGATTGAATTCTTCTTACTGCTGCCTGCGAATCTGTAAAGATTGTAACAGCCATAATCTCTTTTTTTCGGAATATCTCTTCCACAATTTTTGCTGCCTCCAATAATGCATACATTTCCGCATCAAATCAATCTTTCTGTCAGCCCAGATGTACTCTCCTCATTTCCCACCTGTCTTCTTTCCATACCACTGCACATCTCACCCACTCATCTTTTTTTCTTGATCCGTTCGTCCAACAAACTAAGCCTTCTCTTTCTGCCTTCACCTCTCTGATAGCTTGTGCTTCTTCTGGTATCATCACTTTGCCTCCCAGGCTATGACTACTGTCCGGTAGTGTCACTTACTCGTAGTGCCTCCTTTTGAGAAACTCCTCTGGGATCAACAAATCAATCCCCTCCACCCTATGGGCCATCTGACCTTCCATTCTAATCATCCTGCCTCAGCCTTGGGCATCAGGCAGTATCATCTGGCTCAACTTATAGCACCTAACATGGTAATCAAGAAGTGCCTCTACCTGTTGTAGCCCTGTGTAGTTTATCATAGCTCCTTGAGGTGTCATTCTGAAGCATCTGGAAATCCTCCTACCTTGGTCATTCAAAACTTTTTGTACCTTCTGTGCTTGATTCTTTTGTCCTCACCATGACAGTGTTGTTCCAAACAATGCCACCACCTGGACTGCCGCTGCGTGGATCCTTTGACAACTTTCCAAGTTCAGTCCCTTCTGTGTCATTAGGGATCTCACCCGAGCTTGCCATTTTCCTCGTTTCGCCAGGGCCTTCTTGGTGTGGTCATTTACAGTGAGCATGCCATCCAACCATACTCCCAACCATCTTATCGCATCTTGATTGTATTGAAACTCATGACTACCCACTCTGACTTGAGCATTCATCATCAGGTCCTTATTAGCTATCATGCGAGTTACCCAAGGTGCTTCAATTATTTTGATGTCCCACTGTCAGGCAGTTTCCTTCACCCATATCTGTGCCACCTTTGTGCATCTTTCCAGTCTTTGTGTGCATTCTCCCACCCTCTTGCCTTCCACCACCCATGCCACATCATCGACAAAAGATATGCCCTCACATTAGGTTCGTTCTTCTGTTTTCTGAACTTCTCTGAACAACCCCAAAAGGTTTATGACGAAAACTGACCTCAACACTCGCTACCCCTGCGGAACTCCCCATTCCATATGCATACTGTTGTCTTCCTTTCCATCCATTGACAAAATCAATGTTCTTTCTTCCATGAAACCATCCACCTGTCATGGTTTGGGTTGCGAGTGATGGGTTGAAGGGTACAAACTAATTAGTGTGACGGAAAGGCAGAGACGTTGAAAGACGCGGGAATGGCGTGAGGGTGTTGGGGGAAGGTGGTGGTATAATTTGTTATGATCAGGAAGTGGTCTGAGGTGTTGCGACGTCGGATGATGTGGCGTGGTTGTATTGATAAGAGTTATGTTGATGGTGTGTAAGATCATGGTTGGATATTCGGATGGTACATCGGAGCATGAGGAATGGTTCGAGGGTGGCAGACGAAGTGTATATAAAGAGAGGTTGTTTGGTGTTGGAAGATTACCTTTTCTTCTCTCTTTACTCGTTCTCTTGTATAGCAAAGCTAGTACGACTTTGACCTAGCCTTGATTCCTGCTCTGTCTTAATTCCCTCGATACAAACTTCGAAGCATTTTATCCTGATTACGATTCTATAGTACTGTTACCAATATCACCAACGTCCGATCCCGCCCGTTACACTAGAACGAGTCCCTTACAACGTACCTGATATTGAATGTACTGTCAACATTGTTTGACCCCTCATTACGATCTTGCTTGGTACTACTGTGAAGTTACCGATAGCAATATTTCGATCTGCTATTTGTGTAGCTACGATCTTATGGAATTACATGTGCCTACACCCTTCGAACTGTTGTAAGTACTGTAACAAATCCTGCTTTGTTAGATGTTGGGTATACCTCGGACCGAATCATCGGTGGTTTCACGTTTGCGACGATTGCGTTGACGAGCTACCACGACTTACCGGATTTGATATCCGTCAGTACTCACATTGATCACCATATTCGAATGCGAGAGTACGACAGTAACTGTACTTCCCGAACGAATTGGTTTGATCTTGCCGGAACCTGTTGTACATTGTCCGAACCCGAACGTCTGAACCCCTTCGAACGTATCCAAGGATAGATGAATGCTGCCGTAGACGATCTTGTTTCGCCTGCTGATTTTTGGGAACAGTCAGACGTTCCCTCCCCTTGGAATCTTCATTGGACACAAGCCGCCGCATACGGAGGTTGCTTGGAGCTTGACGATTTAGTGTTTGGAAATAGAGGGACTATGTATCGGAGAGCCCACGCTTGGTTTGACTGTGACCCGGAATTACCTTGTGAGTGTGAAGGACATAATTGTTTAGGAAAGCACTCGACGGAAGGACACGCAGCAGCAGCAGCAGCATCAACCAGAGCTGTGCCGGTGCCTCTAATTGTGATTGAACCTCCGACCCCAACTGCTTCCGAAATCAACGCATATAATTGGCACTGGTAGATGTGCTAGATTCGTTGCGATGTCTGAATCAGAACAGCACGATCGGGTGGCTCTGGTGTCAACGGACGACCAGGCCATCATAGGGGAAATTGACGACAGGAACCTACTGGAGATCGACTTCGGGGACAGACAGACACTGCTCGAAGAAGCACAGTAGGTGCTGAGGACAGTAGCGCGGTATACTGAACCTGCGGCCATGGTACAGAGGCCATGCGATCACCCGGCACAAATAATCACAGAACAGAAGCAGATTACGGACCTGCAGACATAACAGTTCCTACCTCCGGAGTGCGACCACACAACGTTCGAACAACAATTGGAAACACTGAGGCCGGAACTGGAAGAAGCCAGGAGAGTCCCCAGGACGGCCGCAACTGATGAAGACCTACGACAGGAACTGGACGATATGACACGGGATGCCAGACAATTGGGGGAAGAAGTCCGAGCTTTGAGGACGCAGTTAGCCAATGCGCTGTCCTTAGCCGCCCGGGTAGCCCCGACTGCCCGCCAGCAACCCGAAGACCGAGGACAGATGTTTCCAGACTCCGCGGACTTTTCAGGGTCGGATCGAGCTCATATGAGAGGCTGGATAGCTCAACTCTGGATGGTCATATGACACGAGCCCGCCAGCTTTCCCGACGAGCAGTCGAAGATGCGGTACCCATTCAATCGCCTGAGGGGGGTAGCCTTCGTTCAGATCTTGCCACACGTCCGGGAGAATGGAGAAATGGGGCTGGAAAACTTGCCAGCCTTTATATAACGCCTGGAAGCAGCTTTTGGGGACACCGACCGAGTAGCCACCGCCGAACGGAACATGCGGGAGGTTAAACAAACAAACCGCGAGTTCTCTCAGCATTATCATGAGTTCCAAGTCATTGCTGCAGATCTGGATTGGAATCCTTCAGCTTTACGGAATGCCCTACAAATGGGATTGTCCGAAGCAATGAAGAAATCCTGTACATATAGCGATATGCCAGAAGAACTTCCTCCATTCATGACGGTTTGTCTGAAGAGGGATAATCAGATCCGACAAAGACGCGCGGAAAACGCGGCACAGTATTAGGGTGGAGGGACAGGTTTTGCCTCTTCCCCCAGACCTCTGGCCCCTCCTAAGGACCCCGTAGGAGCTCCCGCAGGAACAATGGCCGGATATACCGGACCTGCACCTATGGATCTCAGCGCAGGCAGGAGGAAGATTTCAGCGGAAGAAAGGGCGAAGAGGTTTACTGATGGAAGGAGTTTGAACTGTGGTGGGTTTAACCATAGGGCTGCGGAATGTGCGGCGAGGAAGAAAGCTCAGAGGTTTAAGGCGGCTGGAGCAGAGGTTAAGTAAGTAGGGACCGGGACAGGTTCCGAGGAATCCGGAAAAGAACAAGTCAATTGAAGAAGGATGGCTCCTCTGTTGACAGTAAAAGTTTCGTTTTAAATGCTTTGAAATGCTTTTGAATTTCGCGTCTTTCAGTTAGCAAGGTGGAGGTATTAGAAGGATCAATGGAAGGGAAACATTTAGTTATAACCTGCACATTGACCATAAATAATCAAGAGATACCCACACATGCACTGATTGACTGCGGAGCTACAGGTGTAGCATTTATGCATCAAGATTTTGCTTGCCATCATCAAATACCACTCCAGGAATTGAAAGAGAAACGACAGGTCGAGGTTATCGATGGAAGACCCATAGAATCAGGAGATATTACACCCGTTGCTAAAATCGGAATGATGATCCAAGATCATGACGAACAGCTACCTATGTTCGTTACGAAGTTAGGACATTATACCATTGTTTTGGGAATCCCCTGGTTCCGATTACATGATGTTGCGGTACGGTTTGCATCCAATATGGTAACATTCGGATCACAATACTGTACGACACATTGTCACGATGCACCCGTTACGGTACAAGGAGTTACAGAAGAACCTCCTGAGCCAGTTTATGCTCCTGGTGGGATATTTGAACCACAGATACGTCCTCAAAGACCCTTTGGAGGAAATATTGTTATGCTTAATGGATCTTCATTCTTTCGAACAGTTAAGAGAGGGAAGCTTAAGCTGTTTAAGGCATCTCTCTATGATATTAATAAAGTTATTGAAGCAAAGGATCTTAAAGAACGACCTCTGGAAGAGATTGTTCCGGAACAGAATCATGAGTTTCTTCCTTTGTTCAATACAATTCTAGCTGACCGCCTTCCACCACATCGACCAGGCATTGACCATGAAGTACGCCTGAAGGGAGGAGAGACACCAACATGGGGACCCCTTTATTCAATATCAAGAGCCAAGCTGGTAGCCCTTAAGGAATGGTTAGAAGAAAATATGTCAAAGGGATTCATCAGTCAGTCATCATCTCCTTTTGAGGCACCAGACCTCTTTGCGAAGAAGCCAGATGAAGGACATCGGTTCTGTATTGATTACCAAGATAATAATAGCAAGACTATTCAGAACCGATACCCGCTTCCCTCAATACGGGAAACTTTGAATCTACTTTGAAAGGCTAGAGTTTATACGAAACTTGATGACTGTGGGGCCTATAATCTGGTACAAGTTAAGGAGGGAGATCAACATATGTTAGCCTTCCGGACAAGATATGGATTGTTTGAACCAATGGTTATGCAGTTTGGGACAACATATGCTCCTGCGGACTTCCAGGGATATATTAATAATACCATAAGGGAGGATTTGGATGATTTTGCGTCAGCGTATCTGGATGATATATTATTATATAGTGATTCGGAGGAAGAGCATGTGGAACATGTCAAGTGGGTTATGAGACGTCTTCTGGAGGCAGGTTTGTATTTGAAGCCAGAGAAATGCAAGTTTCATAAAGAAACCGTTCGATATTTGGGCTTGATTATATCAACAATGGGGATATCAATGGCTGAGGATAAGGATGAGACCGTAAGGAATTGGAGTCGAGAAAAAAAGACAAAGAATGGCAGGCTGAATAACCTCTTGGAAGTTCAACAGTTCTTTGGATTTTGCAATTATTACCGACAATTTATCCCCAAGTATTCTGAGAATGCGGAGCCATTGACAAGGCTAACCAAGTAAGATGAGCCATTCATATGGGAAGCGGAACAACAGATGGCTTTTGAAATGATGGTAACTGCCTTTACAACAGCTCCAGTACTTCGACATTTCGATCATGATAGGCAGGCGATTATTGAAACAGAAGGTTCTGACTACGTATCAGCGGGAGTTTTATCACAGTATGATGATAATGGGGTGCTACATCCGGTAACTCATTTCTCAAAGAAACATTCCCCGGCCGAGTGCAATTATAATATATATGATAAGGAGCGAATGGCCATTATTAAAGCGTTGGAAGAATGGAGACCGGAGTGTGAAGGGGCCGCATACCCTCTTAAATTGATAACTGATCATTAGAATCTAGAATATTCTATGACAAAGAAGCTCCTGAATCGACGACAGGCCCGATGGTCAGAGTTTCTTACCAGATTCGATTATGGGATAGTTTATAGACCAGGTAAATCGAATGGTAAGGCAGATGCTTTGATGAGGAGGCTGGGAGACCTCCCTGAGGGGGGGGATGAATGACTTAAAAATATGGAACAGGTGGTTCTAAAGACGCAGAACCTACCGGAACAATTGCGTTCGTTGGCGGACCGCCCGCCCACACAGGGCCGTCTCTCTATTCTAGATCTTATGACAGGGGCATATCAGACTGACTCGCTGCCAGGTAACATACTGGAACCAAGTCGAACGAATAGTGGGCAATAGGAGATCACGGTCGGGGAATGTAAGGAGGACAATGGACAGTTAAGGTACAGGGGGAGTTTATATGTACTGGAGAGTGATGAGCTGCGCCTACACATCATCCAGGAACATCACGATACGGCGTTAGATGGCCATCCGCGACGGGCGAAGACGTTTCATCTGCTTGATCGAGGATATTACTGGAAGGAAATGCGTAAGGATGTTGATTGATATGTTCGACATTGTCATGATTGTCAGCGATCCCGGAGCTCAAGACATTCAACCTTTGGGGTTCTACGGCCTTTGCCTGTGCCAGAAAAGCCATGGGAAGACATTTCAATGGATTTTGTCGAGGGATTACCGGAGTGCGAAACGTTTGATGCAATATGGGTAGTGGTGGATCGGCTCTCAAAAATGCGACATTTTATTCCGTTTCATACGACAATAGATGCTTTGGGTGTGGCAGAGTTGTTTTTGCGAGAAGTGGTACGCCTTCATGGACTCCCATTGACCATTGTTTCAGATCGAGGCCCACAGTTTGCCTCAACTTTCTGTCAACAGATAGGTAGTCAATTGGGGATTGACCGGAGAATGTCAACAGCTTTTGACCCACAGACAGATGGACAGACGGAACGGATGAATGCTAGTATGGAGCAATATCTTCGGGTATTCGTAAACCATCAGCAGGATGATTGGGTTAAGTGGCTTCCATGGGCAGAGTTTGCCGCAAATAATGGAGTATCGGAGACAACCAAGTGTACTCCTTTTTATACCATTCAAGGCACAGATCCTTGGATGGCGTTTGTAGGAGAACCAACAAAGAAACGAGATCAACGACGCGTGAGTGCCGATAATGTTCAGTTGACGATGCAACAAATCAATGAGCACCTCCGAGTCGAGATGAGACGGAGCCAAGCAATACAGGAAGAAGGAGCAAATCGTGGGGGGATTCCCACCCCAAATATTCAGGCGGGATCTCAAGTATGGCTGGACGCTCGACATGGCTGAACTATGACGCCTACAAGGAAATGGGATCAGAAACGGTTGGGCCTCTTTACGGTTCTTCGTCAGATATCCCTTTATGCATATGAACTTCAGTTACCTGCGTCGATATGGATTCATCGGGTACAACCTGTCTCCCATTAGGATCCCGTTGTGAGTGACCCATTAAGGGGACAACGGGTGGATCCGCCTCCCCCGGTAGATGTCGACAGCGAAGAAGAGCATCATGTTTCGAGCGTGGAGGATTGTCGGATGTATCGGAACCAGTTACAGTACCTTATACGGTTGACTGTGTATGATTCTCTGACATGGGAGCCTGCAATGTTCGTGGATGGGCTACAGGCCGTAGGGGAAATCCACCAATGTTATCCTAGAAAGCCAGGGCCATTAGGAGTAGTTCTCGGATGACCTCGAACCGAGGAGGGGGATACTGTCACGGTCGCGGTTGCGAGTGATGGGTTGGAGGGTACATAGGATTTCGTGTGACGGATAGGCGGAGATGTTGAAAGACACGGGAACAGCGTGAGGGTGTTGGGGGAAGGTCGTGGTATAATTTGTTATGATGAGGAAGTGGTCTGAGGTGTGGCGACGTTGGATGATGTGGCGTGGATGTATTGATAGGAGTTGTGTTGATGGTGTATAAGATCATCGTTGGATATTCGGATGGTACATCGGAGCATGAGGAATGGTTCGAGGGTGGCAGACGAAGTGTATATAAAGAGAGGTTGTTTGGTGTTGGAGGACTTCCTTTTCTTCTCTCTTTCCTCGTTCTCTTGTATAGCAAAGCAAGTACGACTGTGACCTAGCCTTGATTCCTGCTCTGTCTTCATTCACTCGATACAAACTTCGAAGCATTTTATCCTGATTACGATTCTATATTATCGTTACCAATATCACCTATGTCCGATCCCGCCCGTTACACCACCCATCCAGCAGATTCAGGTGTACGGGGCTGAAAAGATAACTACTTCGAAATGATGCCAGTTTCAGGTGCGTCCGAATACAGCCTGACATGCGCCATCCGAATGGTTAGATGTTGATCAGCAGACGTCAAAAGAGCGATTGGAGCGCAATATCCATCAGGCGACATCTGTTAAACACTAGGTTTTGGATAAATCATTCCAACACCATGAGGGACAACTATTGCAGGAAGTCAGGACTAAGGTAACTTCCCGCAGAAGCACATTCACCAAAAAACTTCCTTCAAATGGACCCGCTGCAGATGATGAGGTTTATACAGTGGCAAACATGACCAACGACAGGTGTGTGGGATTTCAGGTCCAGCTATCCGAAGCTGAGATTGAAGAAACGACCTGGCATATCACTGCCATGGATTGCATTGTGAATTAGCTGGAGTGAGAGATGTATGGGATTACTTTGAATCAGCAGATGTGGTCCCAGAAGGAATGTTCCATCCACTTCATTGAGTTTGAAGCATGGTGGCAGGCAATTGGCGTTCAGTAACTCTGGAAAACAATTGAACACTGTGCAATACATTTTGAATATCCAAAGATGCATTTTGTAAGCGATATACCAGAGTCAATTTGGTAAATGTGTTCTGGCAACAATTGCACCATCGATATTTTTTAACAGCGACATATCGGCAATGCGAAAGTGGCATATCAATTATGCAACAAAGTTAATGACATTTGACATACCCTAACACCCAATGACTAGTTACCCAGTTTTGACTATACACAGACTACACTGTCTCATCTTGCCCTTTATGGTAGGTATGATATTGACTCAATAATAGTTTTCAACTTTGGACAGCTATTTGGTGCAGAAATTGAACAGGACTGGTGACACAAAGTTACTTGGCTGGTGCTCGGATATGATTATAATGTACTGAGTGACAGTACGGTTATTGCACTCTTGAATGGGCTGTTGTACTACCGTCAACCATTTCACTGCTGTACATCTGTTGAGCATCTGTGACTTGATTGCAATGTAGAATATACCAATGCCAACCAAGGGATCATGCCTGAATCTCATAACATCTGGGTTCAATATATAAACAGTGACCTCCATAACACCTTCCAAGCCTGTGTTCCTTCTTTTCCTGCATTATACTTTTGCTGCACTCCACCAATTCAGATCCCCCAATTTCAGAAACATCTGCCCACAGAAAAAATGATATCGACCTTTTCTAAGAGGAGCAAGAATCCTGAACAACGGCTATTACATCCTCAAGCTCAACAATGTGTGGCAGTGATTACAACACAGTACAAAGATCCGCATGGTTGGGCTGAGTGTATTGACGGGTTCTTCCAGGTTCTGAAACAGCCCAAGAAGCTGAATGTTGTAACTGTGGGAGCAATTGTTGGACCGGCTCATGCGGTGCGAGAGACTGCTGCATCAGATAGAATTGGAAGGATCTGGCTTGTAAATAATCATGTGGATTTAGATTCCTGCTGTACTGCATACTAAGTTGCAATTCCTGAATCAAGGTGTGTAGAAGGACAATAGTTATTCAAATTGTAATATTTTACATACATATTAAAGCAATCACTCTGAGAGGGTATGGATCTAGCTTCGAGGTGTCTTGGAGATGTGGTCAATACTTCTAATAATTTCGAAATTTGCTCATTCTAATAGTTTCACTTTGTAGCAGTTTGAAGACAACTATACACTCTTCCGAAGATTCTTGTATTCTGTTCCAGAGGATCTGGAGCATGGAGGCGTACCTGTGATCTAGTCTCGGAGCACCTGTGAGCATATCGCTTCGTATTCAACCTATCTGGCACCATCTGGAAGCATCTGGAATGAACAGCATTGCTGTTCAGAGGTGCTGAGTTGTTTAGTTATACCTCCCAAACCATTTTACATATTGCTAATGAGCCGGAGATGAAGGCACTGCATCCGGAGCACATGAATGCATGAGCAGTCATTAAGGTTGGGTGGTTCATCCCAACATTTATGATTTCACTGGCAATTCGGGCACATTTACAGCTTTAGATGCTTGATTTCCTGCATTTTGGCGCTATCTGTGACAATGTAACCAAAGTGCAAAGTTGATACCTCATGATGCAGCATAAGGGGAATTTTGATGAAGTTGAAGCTGGTATGTTTGTCTACATTAGCAAAATGTAAATCAGTCCTGAAGTCACATGCAAACCTCACCAACACTGTGGCCGACCTCACCAGTGCTCTCACTAACCTCCAGATGCTTCCAGGCCCTCATTGGGCTAAGCATTGTGCTCTCAGACTCTGCCAGAGCATTCTCAGATGCTCCTGAAAGTACCTGCCATTACGGAGGTGCATTCAGGATGCTACAAGATTTGACTGATAGGATGGTTGAATCTCGGAGCACCTGAGACCTCTGTGCAGGTCTGTGGGAGACATCAAGAGCAGCTGAGACTGCTGTGTAGGTCTGCAGGAGACATCAAAAGCAGCTGAGACCTCTGGATAGCGCTGCAGGAGACTTAGTGCTGTATTCTCACAGCAGTGGTTCTGCAGTGTTCTATAACCATATGGCATTTTGTCTATCATATTTGTCTTTGTTACTGTCAAAAGATTCGCTACATCACAATATGGTATGTTGTATCTAAGCATCTGTATATATATACATACAGTACTGGAGCATAATTGGAGGAACACCTAGAGATGCGGATTATGGGAACATAGAGATGCCCTTGGACGCCGTTGTGGCGGGATAATCTGTTCCTCACCACCACCACCATTCAAGTTGGTGTGGGGAAGCCAGTGGGGGTATCCGGAGAGTCTGGGATATTGGAGACTGAGAGGAGGCATACAGAGATGCTGTTGTGATGGTCCTGGATGCAGTGAAAGAGAGTACATATCTGATAGACTCCCGGTTAGATAGACATCATCTCATTATACGAATTACTGACTCTATCTTTTCTGGCTCTTGGTCCCATGCACTCTTGCCAAGCTTTCATTGATCGAGCAAGTTTTGAGATCCACATGGAGGAATTGATCAAGCGAACTCAGAGATGCACTTGGGGACCATGACCGAGCAACTTTGGACATGCACCCAGAAGCGGTGATTGAGTGAGATTGTTGATGCACTGGGAGGCCATAATCCGGCGAGATTGGTGGGGTACTTGGGGGCGCTGAATCTGGAGGTGGTAGATCAGGTGGGAGGCATGATGGTAGCTGAGACCCTATTGATTAGTTAACTCGGAATTGTGGGAATGTAGAGAGTTGGGTATTTTGACATGTACTGATTGCTAGAAGCTTATAATCTGAAGTACAGGTACATTTATGAACTTATATATGCGGTATTCGGAGTCTGTCTTATTTGTCTTGTACGCATGCATGCGCACTCCGCTGGCATCTGCAGCTGAGTCTGGCATGATCATCATCTCAGAGTGATTATGCATCAGCCCAACTGAAGCCATACGTCAGGGAGATAAACCATATATGCAACACTCCACCCTCTTGCTATGCTCTGTGGAGCAAGAAACAATCAATCAAACAAACCAGCAAACACACTGTAATTCCCATAGTAGCCTCCTTAAAACCCTGTGTGGCAAGAAGTGTGAGCAATGGTTCCAAAGTGCTAGAACGGTTCCAGGTCAGGGTTGGAAGCCCAACAGAACCATTGCAGTGGGTCTTGCTACATGAAAATGCTGGACCGTTGCTCTTGGGCCGGTTACCACCGGAATCCCTGGCCCTTGCAAGCCCAGCATTTTCCCTCCAATTAGGTATTTGAGTTCTCATCATATCCCGACATGATCTATATGTGAATCATGCAGTTTTTGGCGCTCTTTCACCTGGTGGTCTGCGATGTTGAATCCGACCATTATTCGTTGTGTCGCTGTTGAAAACCCGCGATTTGGGCGTGATTTTGAATGGTATTTCAGAGCGACCCAATGAATATTGATCGGAGTGCAAATTGGAGACCAGGGTGTAAAAGCGCATCTAATACTTCATATTTCATGTATAGACCATGTCCTGATACGTTAGGAACTTGCAAACATAATTGGAGCCACCATTGCAAGAACTGCGAAATGGGAATGCGGTCCTGTGCGAAGCCGGCCAAAAATTTGCCAGTTTATGTCCGGTCCGGGTAACAACCCAGTGCTAGTCAGCTGGTTCCGTTCCCTCCACGGTTCCAATCCTGGACCGGGGTCTCGGTTCCGCTTCCAACCCGGACTGATGCCTGGCAACCAGGACCTGCTGCTTACATTAGTGGCAAGTGAGCAGGGAAACAGTACCACTGTAGCCTGAAGATGGCCATCGATATCAACAAAGAAGTCTGTATTCCCACCACCTTAAATTGACCTCCATTATCGTAAACCCATTGCTTTGGTGAACTTTGTATGCATATCTCTAGTCAGTGTGTTTGTGAGTTTATCTGCCATATTTTCACATAAGTGTACCTTGGATTAGTTGACTATTTGTCGTCTATGCAGATCTTGACTGATGTGATAGCAAATGTCAATGTGTTTAGTTAGAGCTTTGATGATTCCCATGGTGATAATGGTGAGAGCACCCTGATTGTTGCAGTTGATTAGCAGTGGTGGTAACTCTTCGCTGTGACTGTCATTCTGTAGTTGACGCGACCATTTCACCTCTCTAGAGGCCTCCGAGCAGGCGATGAACCTGGACTCGAGAGTTGACATATCAAAGACACTGTGCTCTCGCGACAGCCACCAGATAGCTCCATTGCTGGCGAGAAACACATGGCCTCCCTGAGACTTGCGGTCCGCGCTGTCATTGGTCCAATTGGAATCCAAGTACCCTACAAGATCATTGCCGATATTGATGCCAATGTCAATGCCCATGTCCATGCCAATGTCAATGCCAATGTCCATGTTGATTTCGATGCCAATGTCGATGCCGATTCCATTGCCGTTGAAGTGCAGTTGAATATCGGCTGCAGCTTGGAGATACTAAAGGACTCTCTTGGCAGTGGTCATATGCCTGGTGAATGGCTGAGAGGTGTAATGAGAAAGAGCAGCGACCGCGTACGAGATATCTGGCTGAGATGCAAGTGCTGCATCCATTAGTGATCGCATGAATGCTGGATTGTTGGTGATATCTTCCAATACCTTCTCCCCCCAATCCTCAGCCAAGTGCAATTTTATGTTGGGATCCATGGGCGTCGAGACACCATGAGTGGGTTCCATGCCAAATTGTCTGGGAATTGTTCTGATGTAGGCATTCTGACCGAGACTGACCCCAGTACATCAGCAACAACCCTAGTTTCCGTCTGAAACACCCGGGTGTTCCGGACGGCTCTGACGGCTCTGGCGGAACATCGTACCCTCTGACGGAGAATCAGACGCGACCAGTCGCCCCAGCGACGGATCGCGTTCCACACCTCCCTTGCGGCGGCTATTATACCATTCCTCTTATTCATGCGACGCGTCGCATTGTATATTACGCTCGCCGCTGCGGCGTCAGGCTTCATTTACTTTGCGTCCAGAATGTGGTGGTGTATAGGAACCATCGGAACCACACATATGTTACACTCTTCGCAGGGGTTGCAGTTATGCAGTAGCCATTTACACAACGCCTGGCGATGTTTATGCCTTTCTTCGGCCGATAGCCACATGCCGCACTCTCATTTAGGTTTAGCTTTGAGATTTTGTCACTTATTGCAATACAGTCTTCGCTTCGCATACATCGCTTGCCATTGCATTGGCTCCACCATTATCGTATTTTACATGTCTGAAAT
>Ga0307512_10001522_pt1 | contig 32524 bp, 32 predicted proteins | sample 14_EM_MG_FD_200267 | JGI IMG/M metagenome (GOLD analysis project Ga0307512, IMG submission 200267) | Populus trichocarpa ectomycorrhiza microbial communities from riparian zone in the Pacific Northwest, United States - 14_EM | ecosystem: Host-associated > Plants > Roots > Unclassified | place... | reverse complement strand
TGCACTCATCAATTACACATGGTGTGTTGCTTTATACCCCCCCCCCCCCATGGTTATCTTCCGCTATAATAGGCGCTCCTCATTCCCCGTCGGCACTCCTCAGTCCGGATTGGTTCTTTGATATTTCATTCAGCACTCCATACTGCATTTCTGTCGGTGCTCCTCCTCTAGAATGGGCGTTCCTCAATCCATTCCTCGACCTCGATCAGGAGCGCCTCTATTCCAGTCCAGACTCTTTACTTCCCTCCCTCACGGCGATGCTCAGCCTAGATCGGCTGCTCTGCTGTACAGGCGCTCCATGGCCTGGATTTGCGTCCCACAATTTCATTCCGCACTCCTCCGTCACCATCATCTCTCCCCTTGCCCACCCTGCAGTCCACATCAGGCACTCCTCCTTTCCAGGTGGCGCACCTCGTTTCCCCGCGAATTCATCATATTGCCTTTCGAACTCCATTTCGATTCATTGCAAGCCAACCTCTCAATTCCAACCCTTTAGATATCACAAATCGAGCCAAACGACATTGGAATTCAATTTCGCCCACTCGCCAGGCCCGAATCACTCGGAAATACGTGGAACACCTCCAGCTTCTTTGCGCCATTGATGAATTGTGTGTTCCTGTGTTTGTCAGCACTGATGAGATGGGAGATGTAGTGGATGACATTGAGACCATGTTCGATTGATATCATTCGATCACTTAGCCGGGTTATTGTTTCTGGTTTACCTGCTTTCATTTTTCAATCACTCGTCATTTTCCTTGGTTCTCCTTAATGTAGCGATGCAAACAGTAGAATGTTGAATCAGATGCTGGGTACTATAGTATGATTCAGAAGTTGATAATCAACAATAATCTATGCATCATACATGGAGGGTATTCTTATTGCTCGTGTACATCCGGAGAATCTCAGATACAGCCTGCAGTCCTTTGAATGAATATCCCTAAGAACCCTGGCATCACTCAGAGTTAGTATGGGATTCCCGCATTGGTTGGGCGACAGTCCCAGGTGCTCCCAAACTTATCACAACTGCTCCCACGGTCCTTCCGTTCCAGTCATCAGAGATCCCAGTGACTCCGAAGGCCGGCCGGACTGCTCTGCTAGGGTCTGATTCTCTCCTGGAATTGACGCTTCTAACTTTACACTCCGCATCCTCTCACACACTCCTGGAGGCTCCTAGTGACTAAAATACCTTTTGCTGATGTGAGGTCAGCACCGAAATAGTAGGATAATGTCATGGCAGTCTGTGATCCAAGGCCAGGTATGTATATATGTATATAGGTCACTACTACAGCACTTTGAGCTGTACTCAATATGTTACCTCATATTTCCCCATATATACTCACTCTGGCTCATGTGCAACTGTATTGCTATATCATACATTTACAGCCAAGTGTTTACATACGTACCCTTACAGGTATATCTTCTGCACCAAATGTAGTACCTTATATTCCTGTTCCTGAAATGATTCACTATTTAACCCATTATCTACCATAGTATATTGCAGCCTACCCTTTTGTATATATTCTACAGGTACACAGATATCAGCAATCACACTTACACAAAAATGCACTTTGAATATAGAAATATTTTAACTGCATCTATACTCATTACAACACAGGCAGTTGACAGTACTTTTCCCAAATATTCAATTATGAATCATATGGAGATGAGGTATATATTCTGGACTCTAAATACACAGTTCCGTGTAATTGTATATGTTTTCTACCTAAGGCAAGACAGAGTACCTCACACATGGCTTCTAAATACAGCTTACTGTGGCTATCTTAACAGTCCAAGTCATTTCCAGCAATAATCACAAGTTGTCCAGATGAAAGTCCTGCATAGCCTAATAAACGAACCAAATAATACAATCTCAATGACATCCTACATTCTAAAGACTGATATTAACCACTCCAAGTAGTTCTTTGAGATGAGAGAAACTGTACACTCATATAATAAAGATCATGACAAGTATTATTCTCAGATAATGAACATAGTCGAAATAGAAGTATGCAACAAATGTTTTGCTGATACTTATAGCATATTCTTACTGACAACTGTAGTCAAGTACTCCAGCTCTTCACTGTACATATATCTCACTACTGCAATTTAAAGTTTGGAATTTCTAAGGTGTTATTTCTGGAAACTAAATTGTTTTCAAGGGAAATATGGGGTTATGATATGATTGTGCATGTATAGCTAGGTATCGGAACGAATGAGAAACCGACACACATTTCGTTGTACAGTTGATTCAAAAGTTAGTATCACTACAGAAATTGTGTATTTGCGATTCATTCTGCGAAATGACTCATATCTATTCTATGGTTGGCTTTAATCACTTCTTGAATTAATCTCAAAATTTATATTAAAAATCAACCTTAAAATATTTTTGAACTATTGATTGATTCAATTATCACAGATAGTAAGTTTAGTATACTTTGTGAACAACAGAACTGAAGATCCTAAATTGACAATAAACAACAGAAATTGATTCAATGAAAGTATTGTGTTTGATTAATACTTAGATGTACATGAAACAAAGCTACTCAATTACTTACACTGCTTAAAATAAATTATCATTATACAATATCTCTATCTAATTATCTAATTTAGTCTATTTTTTATTCAGCTAAGATACACAGATTACTTGTTTTTTCAACATAGTCTAGATTAGACTATTTGTAGTACTTTATCACAAATTATTAACTCATCAAGTCTTATTTAGACATACCTCATCAACTATTCATACGGGGTATTTTTGATAAATTTGGCATTACTTGTATATTCCCAGTGTGTTAACTAGAACAATATGACTTCTAATTTATTGAAAATGTCAGTCACACTTCAAATTGGCAATAGAATACAGTCACAGGTTGGTATACATTAATTGTCTATTTAACCCAAATCTTGAGAGCATTATATTAAATTGTAGCAGTATAAAGAATATTTTCCTTCATTGTACATAATGTAAGAAGAGTTGACTACTTAATACCCACATGTATGTTTGGCCCACTACTAATATAACTAAGCCAAGCATTTGAAGAAATTGATTCTAAGTGGCATTTTGCAGTTACCTACAGAGTTGCTGTGCAGCTAACTTACTTGGCTGAAAAACTACAGCTTTTGTAGCAAATATTCAGACAGTTAATATATAAAAGTTGGAGGTTTAAATACACAATTCAGTTGAAATCCAATTCAGTTAGTCTTGGATATGTCATGAACATAGCCTATTAGAGTCCATTGTATATGGGAGTTGTTGTTGCCTGCGTAGTTGCAGAAGAAGAAAGACTCACTTTGCATATTTCTCATTTTCCCATCATTCTCTCCTGATTGAATTTATCCCACTATGAATAAGCAACCAATTCTTATAAATTTTATTATCTATCTACTTGGTTTATCTAATAGTCACCTAGTAGAGTCTTTACCATTATGAAAAGGAATATTTTGTTAGAGCCAGCCAAGATATGGATAAATCTAAAACAGAACGTCAGACTATAGCAGTCAAAAATATATTGTTGGCCTACCATATTTCGTAAACTATGTGATAGGTAATACCACTAGAGGTTAAAGCTGACAGAGGATAGATTTTCATAACAGTCCTCTTAGGTACACACTATGATAGTAGTGTTGGTAACTAGATGAATTTTGGATTTATTTCTATATACAATTTATCGTCTGATACCACCCAATTTACCTTAATAGAAATAATATAAATTTATGTATTATTTATATAGTCAAATTTGGTAAGTAAAGCTGAAAGTCAAAGGATATTCAAATCATTATATATTAAAAATTTCTCTCAACTGATTTTGAGTGGGCTTTTTTAACCATGGTTTGCAATATTAAAATCAACTAGGAATTGTTTCCATTAAATTTCCCCCTCCTCTTGACACTTTTTAGCATCTATATTCAATTTCTACTTTGGATGTCAGTTCTCACTTCAATTATTCCACTAAATAGAAAATATTTCATATTTTTCAGTTGCTTCATATACCATATCAGTGCAAGACTATTCTAAATGTAACCCCTTAAAGCTTGTCAATTTTAATGTTGGTGGATAAAAGACCATATTAGAGGTTAGGTAAAGTTACTATTAATGATTATACTAGTAACTTATTCACTGCTAATATATATTCATCCAGAGTTCTCTGAAATATTTCAACTAAGAAATACTGTAATTTATGCTGCAGAATAACCCCTAGCAAGATTAATAACACATACTATAAACTTTTAAATTATCAGTAGTACAAAATCATAGTATACAGCATTCTCTGGACATATTAATACATACAACTGAGACAGATTCATTTCCTCTTCATAATAATTATAATTGTATGCTTCAAACTAAATCATTACCACTTATTGTCATAACTCTATCCAAGCACCCCCTTGGTATATCTATCTTATTGTATTGAATTGCTCTACATGAAATAGATTGTAGGGCGCCCAGGGATTAAAGATGTATATTTTACACTGATATTTAAACCACTGAATATTATTATTTATACAGGTATTCATTATCATATGTCCTCAACTGCTCTTTTTGACTATATCTATGTAATAATACTAGTAATACTGGTTAACTTAACCATTGAACTTTATTCATCTCTCCAGTTTCACAGGTAGGTCAAGTTCAATTTGTGGTACATTGACTAGATCATCATTGTGGATAGTTAGAATTGAAGAATGAATACGAGAGTAAACTATTATGTGATTATCAGTTAGATATTTTACCAAAACCATCTTATCTCCTGTATATCTGTTTACCCTTAGTTACTAATGTGTCTACAGAAATATACATATATAAATATAAACTTCATACTGTAACTCTTCCAGACTTCTTGCAAGATCCCCTCTATATTACATTTGCCTCAATCTAGCATGAGTTATATACTTAGCCTTTGCCAGTTTCTTCAATAACTCTGACAAATATAATTGTATCTGTATATCTACTTGACTTGCTAATATCTATCAAACTCTTTGTTTCAAAATGGAACACACAGTTTGACATGTAAAATGTTATTGATTACAGCAGAATCAAAGAGGTAACATGGAGAGCAAAGCAATCAGTGAGAGTGAACCGTACATGTTGATCAAAGGCTTGAGTTTCAATCCCAGCTTTAAACTGATTAGTACTGAATTGGTAAATATAGGAATATCTTTCCATTAATGTGAAGACCAGATACAGCAATTCTGATATTATGCAACATTGATAGTAATAATAACCAAGAAGCTAATATGTCATTGTAGATGGAAGAAGAGGATTTGCATGCCCTGCTAGCAATTGGTCTATATAACTCAATATGTTAGAGCAAAACCCTACAGTTGACAAATGCATTCCTTCCACAGAACCAGAGCTTTGAATATGCTGCCAGTGCATTTCATCATCCAACTTCTTTGAAATCAGCTGAGTCTCAGCCACTATGATAACTCAAGTGCCAAAGTATACCATTAACAATTTTCAAAAGTCAGATTTTGTATTAACTCAGACAACTGTCTTCAAAGACCCTTGATAACTTGACAATCTCTCTCCACTGATGAGCTACATTCCAATCGGCAAAAATAATTTTACAGCAAATTGTATACATCAACAATCCTTCGCTATTCTTTTTACATAACATTTACTACATTATTCAGAATAGTTAGCCCCTTCCAATTGAGACTTGGATTATCATCCTTCTGTTGCAAGTGCATCTGACCAATATTCACAATCTAACAGTTATCAGATGATTTATCACACATTATTTATTCCTAGATGGAAGTTGCTGTTAATTGTCCTTCATATTCCTGATTAGACATTTCATTTTATCTACTCATGATTGCAAATTAACGCATAATTTCAGCTAAATATTTTTACAATTAGAAACTGATAGTCAGATGCAGAACTTTGCACCATAGTTACCAGTTACTAATTGTATTTGAGTATAGAAACTGAGTATAACATTCAGCTTAACAATCTCCTATTTGATGATTCATAATGTCATTAAAGACCAAACAACCCTGTTTGTGTAAATGGAGATGCTTGATTTGATGTACAACCAGTTGTATATACAAAATATCTATGGATAATATTCAACAATATCTCATGACTTTCAACCAATTGTTTTTGAACCAGTACAATGTGGTGCTGCAGCAATTTGTTGGGTACAGTCTGAATACCAAATTGGCAAGAAGCTTAATACAATGTTCTTCTAACCAATATTTAGAAGAATTTACTTTATGTGGTTTGTGGATAATATTTTTCATCGTAAAGTCTTCTCCATTGTCAACTTATTCTACAAGCCACCTTCTTTGTGTATTATGTTATTGTTTCATTTATCTCTCAAGTACAATTTATAACATAATGTTGCTTAGCACTTACTGTAGTACCCACCTAGACTGTATTATTACTTTCATTACACTTCAAGATCAGTAGTTGCAGAAAGCTGAATATTCCCATATTGGGTTACATATTACAAATAGAGCCAAATGTTATCGATACTCAAGGTCTGCACCATACGAGGTGAATATCATCTTTGAACGCAATATGGACTTCCCAGTCCAGGCCATAGTTGATTCAATAGATATTCCAGCTAATATTGAGTCTGATAAGATTGTTACAATAGAACTTAATATTGACATTATAGTTAATTGAAATATTTCACTCCCTGAGTTGAATTATTGTGTTGGTGTATGCAGTGGTTATTGGTAAATATGTTATATTTCTCTTTATTTCTTTAAGGGTGAAATGTAAACGCTACATTGTATCAGTTATAGGATAGTTGGATCCAGAAATTGACAATCAACATTTATCAACAGAAAGTATTTCCCATAAATTTCAGATACTAATACCATAAAGCACAATTCATTATTGTCAATTTGACAGTTTTAAGTATCAGCAGCCATACTCTGAAAGCTGATGCCAGAGAATCCAAATACTCTTAGCATATATTGGTACATCTGTACAGCTTAAGTAATATTTCTAGATGATTCCAAACTTGTCTGTAGTGCTTCCAGAAGCTTCTGAACATGTCACCAGTAGTGCCATTCCGTTTGGACTTGATATATACATTGTGAAATACTTTAAGGTCTACCAGAAAGCCCTAAGGTTACATTGATTACTGTTGAAATTTGGCAATTGTAGGTTAATCTTGAGTAACTCTTGGATACTCCCGGAGACTACCAGGGACTAATGTTCATCTTGGTAATGCACTTTATTAAGTAAGCATAATAGCAGTGTAAAATGTTGACAAACTACTACATCCTATATTACAGTAGTAGAAAGACAATTTCTAAAGTCTATATCTAAATTAGGTACCATAATTTGATATGTAAAGTATTTTTATAGTACCTTGAATAGCAGTAATTGAGCAGTCCAGTAGTATCTAGATATCAGCAAGTGTTAACTTGTTTTGACAATAGTTATAACCTCTTGGAGCAATCAAATAGAATATATACTATTGTAACTTATAATATACTATGTTTACAAAAGTAGTACAATACTTTGAAAAGGCTACATCACTGTCAACTACTACAGTTGAAATGTAATTTCAACAATTCACAATGAACCATTTCAATGCCATTTTTGGAATATTCTATCAACCTTTCCATATGGTCTTTATGTGTAATATATCCCACTCACTAAGTACAGTACAATTTTATTATAAACAATGATAAGAAACAGTACTAGTTAGTCTTCTACTTCACAACCTGTAGTATGTTTAAGTTATTAGTTCTCAGAATACCATGATGATGCAAACAAAAACATCTCAATAATATCCAACTTCTGTATGTGTCAAGCAGATCATAATTAACATAACATAATGGAATGTGGATACAGTAGTTTGTGCTGACTATGTTCTTGATCAGCTCAAGGATACACATCAGCAGGGTAGGAAACTGATTTACAAAGTTAAGGTAGTAAGTAATTGAATACTAATATGATAATTGTCTCTTAAGCAGCATATATTTCAGTATTCTGATAACAATATCTGTTCTAAATTTAGGATTGCAATGCAAAATCAACAATAATAGTAGTGAGTACATTGCAACTCTGGGAACTCAATGTGAGAATTTTATGTTACTGGATAACAATCTGAAGTGGGTTACAAAATGGATCATCTATATTGCATATGGTATTTCGCAATCATAAGCTGCCATAAAAACTTGCATTTTGGCTAATTCAAAGCCCAATACTAAATAATATATAACATTTTATATTATATTTGTCACTATTAATGTAATTAATCCCCAGATATAGAGTACATTGGTAATAGTGCAAATCAACTATGAGCAACATTGGTAGCAGTCCTGCCACTCTTTGCAAAATTCCTGTGGACCCCTGTACAACATACAGTCTAGAATGATCTAGGGTTGCTTCTGAGTGATTTTTGTGGGAGTTTATGAAACTATATACAGTAGGTAGCTGGAGATGGACCTATATGTATCTTTACTGCATTTTTGTTATACCAGTACTAAGGTCACTGGAGAGGCCCTTGCTGCATGTAAGGAAGCTAGAAAGTCTACTTCAAATTCTGCTTGACAGCATTTGTGGAAGCCTGCTTCATATCATTCTTGAAAGCCTGCTTAGGAGATCACTGTAAAGTGTGCCTGAGTGCAACGCTGGAGAGCTCCATTAGAGAGAGCCATACTTTGGGAGGAGAAGAGTTTTCCAAAGGACGCTTTTGGCCAATGGACATCTCTGAGTTTGTGGAAGCTTTACCAAATAGAAGGCTCTAAGTCTGGAGAAGCTTTGATGCTAACATTGTTGTAGCCAACCTACTTGTCTAAATGTTTCTTGTACTCTAATCACCATCACAGACAGTGACACCATTGTCATTACCACCATTGCCATCCTAACCATTAGCTATGGTCCAATCATGCACACATACACCTACAATCTGTGTGATAGAGGTAGCAGATTCAAATGTCCAATTTCACATAGAGATCTGCTCTCCCCAAGATCAAACTCTTTCCCATGCTGCCAGAATCAAAGCCTGACACCGTTGACGCAACCATGGTGAGGCATTGTGAACTCTCATCGCGGTGGGTGCACTATACATATGGTTCGCATTGTGATATGAACAGACATTATGATTTTGGACATCATAACCTACCCACCGTGTGCCACCTGCAACATGCCAACAGCTCCCTGCTACCTGCAATTCACCACCTGCCGCCAACCACCCCCCAGACACATGCTGCCTGGCACCCACCACCTGCCACCGACTACACACCATCCACCTCCCAACACCCACCACCCAACACCCAACACCCACCATCCGCCACCTGTCACCCACCACTCTTGGCTCACCAAGAGTCACCTGCTATCTGCCTCCCGGTGGCTGGCACCTGCATCGCAGCAAGCCTCTGGATTAAGTACCCAGAAGCTTAGATGAAAGAATATTGTCAAGTGAGATTGGGAGAGTCTTGCCTCTTAAGTGTGTACTTCAGAGCATAGAGCCAAGCAGGCTAGCAGAGTGCCATCGAGTGCAATTCAGAGTATCCTTCAGAGAATGCAAGAGAGTGTACTTCAGAATGTTCTTCGAGGTGAAATAGGGAGTGTACCCAGAGTGTTCATGGGAGTGTATAGTTAAACTGGCTGGTATTGTATCATCAAGTGCATTGGAAGTATACTTGAAAGCATCCTCAGGAGTGTGCATGAGATTATCTTGAAACCTTACTTGGAAGCATACAGTCAAGCAGGCTGAAAGTGTGCCATCAAGTGCAATTAGGAGCATACAGAAGAGCATACCCAGGAATATACTTGGGAATGTACTTGAAGTGAACTTGGGTACATCTTGGGAGCTTACTTGGAAGCATATAGTCAAGCAGGCAGGCAGTGTTTCATTGCATCCAATTGGGAGTGTCCTTCAGAACATGCTCAGGAGTTTGCTTGACAGTGTCTTGAAAGCTTACACAGGTGCAAACAGTCAATCCAGCCGGAACTGTACCTCCAGGTGACCGAGAAAGGTTGCTTAAGAGCATACCCTGGAGTGTACTCGAAAATGCACTCAGAGGAGTGCTTCAGAGGGTACTCAGAGTGTACCTCAGAATGTACTTTGAAGCATACACTGATCTGTATTTGGCAGTTTTGTTGAATGCAGCATGATTAATTCTATCAAGCACAAATAATTTCAGCCATATAATAGTTTTCTAGTCAGCATACATGTCCATGGGATCTCAGAGTGCCATGCATTACATATTCTAGAAATTACCATTTCAAACACAGCTATTCTATAAATTACATGTTATGCAAAGTCACTTTTCCCAGTATATGTGATATCTATAAATGGTGAAATATCAGCTTAGAGTAGAGATCAGTAATCCAGCTATGAACTATATGTCCGTTATAGTCTATTTTAACTGTTTCTAAAAAATTGCTTTTTTGTTCACCGGAACCAAGTTCTTGGTCAGATTACAAATTTACTTATGACAATTTTATATAATTCTAAGGAGAATATATGTCTGGGGAAGGAGACATTTCATAACATACAATATATAGAAAAGCTGTTTTTCAAATAGTATTCCATAGGATTATTGATACATAGTACTATTAAGCACTATGTACCAGCATAGTGCCAAGAAAACCTTCTTACACATACATATATCTGAACTTCTTTCTATATATAACACTGTCTCTTGTAAACTTGGCTCCTTTCTTCCAAATGAACTTTATTGCATACTTCTATACATCCCCTCAATCAGTTTCTCAAGATGATATCAACTTTGTACTCTGGATACTATCAGGTACACATCCAATTCTATTGAATTGCATACTTTCAGCCTGTAAGATTATTTAATCCCAAGTACACTCTCAAGTACACTCTCATGTACACTCTCAAGTACACTCTCAAGATTATTTCCAAGTTCACTCCCAGGTACACTTTCAAGTATACCCTCATTCCCGTTACAAGATAAGCTTACAACTGCACTCCAAACTATGCTCTCGTGTATACTCCATATTACACATTCAAGTATACTCCTGATTTCAGACCCAAGTACACTTCTCAGTATGCTTCCAAGTATACTTTCAATTCCACTAAATGGTACACATTCAGCCTGCTTGACTCTATGCTATCAAGTACACTCTCAAGTATACTCCAAATACTTTCTCAAGTTACCTTTCAATTGAACTGAACAGTATGCTCCCAGACTGCTCAACTCTAAGCTTCAAAGTAAACTTCCAAGAGGCTTTCAAGATGTTTTGAAGTACATTCCTGACTTTCACTCTAATATGTACTCCACAGTATACTGTAAAGTGCACTTTTGTATATACTGCTACGTATACTGATCAGCACCATTCTAATAGTTATGACTTACCCACTCTTAGCTTATCTGATTGGGTACACTCAGGAATGTACCCCAGTACACACTAATTTTCCCTTGCTTGCTTACTTCCAGAATACTCAAGTACACTTTCAGGATGCTTGGAAGTGTATATGCAACTGCTTGTCATTTGAACCACCCATTCTGCTTGGCAGTATGCTTCTACGTATACTTCCACAAAGTAACCCTATGTGTTGAAAATCTACTGTACTTAGATGGAAAGACTTCCGGAGTAGCAGGTGGCAGCTGGAATGTTGCAGAAGATATATGTTGACAGGGAATAGTGGAGGAGTATGCTATCCAAAATTATGATATTAGTCAATAATATAATCTGTATCTACTCTTCAGTATACAGAATGTATCCATATCATATCCAGATGCAAAGTTACAGCATTGATGACTGCAGGCAAGGATTCAAATCAACTGGCAGACAATTGTATCTTGGGGAGAATAGATCTCTAATACAACTTTTTGAGCATAATTTAAAGTTTACTGCCCATATATTTTGTGTATATCTGTGGTCATTCAGTCAAAGGGCCATGATGATGATGATGATGTTATTGATAACTCTTGTGATTGAACATTAGAAGCAACCCTAGATTCCGTCAGAAACACCCAGGTGTTCCGGACGGCTCTGAAGCCTCAGACAGAACCTCGTACCCACTGACGGAGAATTACATGCTTCCCATTGTATTGCATACGTACCTCCTTCACTTTGCGCCCGGAATATGGTGACGTATACATACCATCAGAACGACATGTGTGTTACACTCTTCATGGGGGTGGCCGTTATGCTGTAGCCGTTGACACCACACCTGGCATTGTTTATGCCTTTCTCCGGCCAAGTGCCATATTTTATCTCTGCGCTATTGCTATATATTGGATGCCACACTCTCCCCATATATGTTTAGCTTTGAAATGCTGTCACTTGTTACAATACAATGTTCGCTTCAGATACATCGCTTGCCATTGCATTTGCTTTGCCATTATCATATTTTACATGTCTGAAATATACTGTCCAATCTTCACACTCTCTGGTAGTATGCCCTTCAGTCATCCACATTCTGCGTTAATGCATCATCGGCTTCCGATACTTAAACCTCCTCATCTGTATCCGCATCATCGCCATCCTCGCCCTCATACCTGTTGTCATCACTGGTTCCCAGGTCGAACCAACTATGCCCTCAGGGCTCCACATTCTGGGTTGATCCATCATCGGCTTGCAATGCTTCTTCCTCCTCATCCACATCCGCATCATCGCCATCCTCGCCCTCATACCTGTCAACATCACTGGTTCCAAGGTGAGGCCACTCAAGTTCTGTCGCGGCCCGTCGTTGCCAGCTGGCGGTGGGGATGGCATGGCGCTGATCGTTTTCATCACTTTCATCTTTGTAATCCCTGCTGCCCCCTGGCATCCCGAAATGCAGTTTGCCATCCGCGCAATTGTTGTCTATCGGGATGTTTGGGTCAGTGCTTCCCATCTGAGGCTCCTCATGTGCCACTTCGGAGGTCAAATGGTCAAGAGGAATTGCATTGTCACCACGCACTGCTTCCACGCTGATAACCATGGCAGGCATTGGGTTCTCCACCTGTTGGATCTGATGCTTGACTGTAGCAACAGTGTTTTTATACACCCTCTGTTGGTAGCTCTCCTGGTAATGTGTTCAAGGTATTCTTCAAGAATGTATACGTGTCTGCAATGCCAGGAGAGGTTTACAACTTGCAACCAGTCGCGGCGCGGCAGGATGCGTTCTTACCACCATCATTCTTGTAGTTGAAGTAGTTCGAGCGATCAGGTCTTTCTGCTTTTAGCTTTGACTTGGAAGCTTTCGGATGATCACCTTTGTTCATTTACCATTCCACGAGAGGATGGCGCAACGCAGCACAGGTAATCATGATCAGTAGCAAGGGTATATGACCGTCCTTGCCATCACTCATGGAATTATAAAATACATCAGCCAACTTACTGCGGTTATTCGCTCCATGATATAATGTGATGTGGACAAACTGCGGGATTGCTTCCACTCGGAAGTAAAGTGGACGCTGGCCATCAGTTTGCAGCTTTCGACTCTCTCTGAGTTGGATTTGGACCGCATTCATCACCTTCCACATGCTGTGCTACAGGAACAAGATACTTATTGTCTGCCACAAGGGAATCAATGAGTTCCAAATACTCTGCATCAGATTGAAAGCGGTGGAGATCATAAAGCCCTGCTATGTTATCTCTTGTTGATTGAATGAAATGGGATTTAACCATATCGACTTGTGCTGGAACCTGGTACTGGTTTGAGCGTATAATATCCAACATGGGCCGTTGCATCAGCATACGTCATTCAAGGTCTCCGTTGTGCGTGCCTCATATGCTATGGACCAAATGTTGTAGTGCTGCATAGCGGTGTTCCAGTATGACTCTATTATCTACCAGTGAGAGGCATCAGCAAATGATTTTGCAATGCGTTGCGATGCATAACATACGGTCTCCAAGTCGCCTGCACTTATAATCGGCCATTTGTTGAATATGTAGAGCTGCAGGAGTCTGCCCTTTGCCAATACAAGATGAGTCATGTCTGAGGGACCAAATTGACGTATGCCGAGACTGCTGGAGACCAATGATCAATGTGTTGACACTGCCTGCAGTTGCAATTGCCTCTGCCTCTGACTCTGATTCCTGTTTGGAGCTCGCGTTCACAGTGGATTTATACTGATCGCACGGCTGTCTGGAGTAGTGATGGGGGTAGGCAGGTATTCAAGACTGCTGAGAGGAGTGCAGGTGCTAGCACTGCCAAATGTGGGGCTGGATACAACGCAACATGTTGAGTCTGTCAGTGAGGTTCCTCCAGGTGCTGGTGTGCTGCAACTGCTTGTACCCAGCATGGTTGTTGGAGTATGTATTGACCGTCACTGTGTAGCGGACAGGGAGGAAGTCACACATTGATGGGTTTCTGCAAGGTGATAATTGTTCGGCGAGGGTGAGGGAGTGGAGTTCTGGCCTTGGATTGTGGAGAATACGTAACTCCCTTGTGGAGAGGAATCCCTCTCGCCAGCCGGTACGAAAACACGTCTGTTAGCAGTGGGAAGTTCTGAGTTCCCCATTCGCCCACAGTTTTGTTGATTATGACGATTATCAAGACTTCGAATATTTCGTACGACCTCAGTCTTGTCAGGTATAGTGCATTGGCAAGGCATAGTCTGATATAGATGTTCGACGTTAAGAATGTACAAATAATTTCCTCTTGATATGTGTGCAATGGCTGGTGAGGTAGACTCCTATTTGAGCGACCAGGGAGGGATTTGATAAACAAGGGAGGCGGAGTGTAGACGGCACTAGACTCTAAACTGTGGCAATACTCGGGGACGAGATCCCTTTTCAAAGGGTTCAATTCTGGGGTTAACTGCCATCAGATTAAACTCAGCATCGATATTCACTGTTACAGCAATGTCTGAAGGTCTATTTGCACCACTTGAATGATCTTTATGCCTTCTTGGCGCGGTTTTCATAGTATTGCAATCATTCTTGGCACAATTCTTCAAACCATCAATTGTGTATATTATAAACTTCCCGGTGGCAATCCCCCTTTTGCAGAGCTCAATGCATCCCAAAGCGAAACATGATGCATTCTCAATTCTATGACATCCGTTGAGTGTGCGTTTTCCACTGCTAGGTGAGTTGCTAGCCGTGTTGAATGGTTGTACAGTTGGGACAACCCGCAAAATACTCAGTTTGCTCGAAGATGTACGAGGTCTGAGCGACAATAGTGGTATGTTATCCAAAAGGAACCCCCAGCGTCATGAACTTTCATCTCCACAAGTGCTAGATTTCATCTCGAGGCTTCTCATTTCTGACGTGCCTGGTGGTTGTGCCAGATGAAGGCCGGGCAGTTTTGTGTTCATTAACCGACTGAATATGTTGAACCAGGAAATGGCAGAAACTCGACTATATATATCCCGTCTTCCCCCCTTCACCTCCATTGACTTTTCCTCACATATTGAACACACTGCCAGCATCCTGAACTATCTCAATATCTCATGATTTGAACAAAACAACGCCTATCATTCCAAAGCACTCCCGATAACCTACAAATCTTCGTACGTTCTATCTGGGCTTCCTTCCACTACATGCAACTGTATCATAATGCTAATGCCTCGGATGTACATTCATTTTCAACTCACAGAGATGGCTCCAAAGGGCTGCCACCAAGGCAAGGGGAAGGCAACTGCTATGGCAAAAATGCCAAATTAAGTAATGAATCCACACCTGTCGTTGGATCGGGATCGCATAAAGGGATTCATCCCAGAACACATCTATTGACTCATACGCATATACAATGTTTGCTGCATCAAGGATGAGAGGGTATTTGACGACTTTTATGATATAATCTTTCTTGATCCAGTCACGACTCGCCACTTTACACAATTCCAGCTATTGCAGCCACACCGCAGGAGCAGGTGTTTGCCTTTTTGGGAGTGGTGGGCAGCCTTCCTGTCCTATATGGGGGAAATATTTCACAAAACCCAGGACCAAATGAACAATTGTAGGGTGTACAACCCCCGTGCGTTCGGGGGTCACATCGATCACTCCAATCCACAGACACCCAGCTCCCGGAAAGTTCAACACACTGGCCAGTGTTTCTCTCGGCAAGGTAGCGATGATCCCGCAGCAAAGATTGAGCCACCAAGCTGGCGGCAGTGCGAGCCAAATGACTTCCTGGCCGTTAGACCACTCAATTGGGATGACATAGTCGACGAGGATGATGATGATGCGAACTGGGCGGAGCTGTGAAGGAAGCCATCCTGGTGATGGCAATGACAATGACAATGGCGAGGGTCAGGAGGAGATGCAGGGCGGTTAGAAAAGGTGAGGGAAAGGGAAGAGAATATAAGATTGGAAGGGGAATGGAAAGGGGAACGGAAATGGGAAGGGGAAGCCAACTGAGGAAGGGCAGGGGAAGGTGAAGAGACATGGTAAAGGGGAAGGTATTGTTAAACAAGCCCCAGGGGGAGATGATATCTCTCGTGCCGTTGCTTTACAGTGGCAGAAGGAGATGTATGAAGCAGACTCGGACACAGAGGGCTAACTAGAGGTGGTATAGTTAGAGCCGGAAGAGTCACCCGCCAGGTCAATGTCCTTAGAAGATGTTACCAACTCTGCCAACGAGTCGGACTGTGAATATGGCTGAGAACATGATTCTGATGTGGATTTGCGCATCGAGAAGAATGTGGACGCACTGTATGGTGTTGATTTACATGGCGATGTGGATATGGAAATGGATGGTGACAATGAGGAGACAAATGAAGAGGAGGAAGATGAAGAGGAGGAAGATGAGGAGGAGGAGGTGGAGGATGAGGAGGAGGATGAGGTTGAGGATGATGGAAAAGAAACTCGGACAATTGGCCACTGCGAGATGGTACATACATTGGCTCCCAATGTGGATACCATGGCAGAAGGGCAGCCAATTGTGCTACCTGAGCAAGGCCCAGAGATGCGAGAACATACCCAGCAGCCACATCCTGTAGCGCCTTCCCCATGCCCACAAACCCTGCAGCCTCGCCCACAATCACAACCTAGGGTGACTCATCGCCACAGTAAGCTAGAGTGTTTAGGGCTTGTGACACCTCGAAATCCTCGGCCGGTAGACCCGACTCTGCGAGAAGCTGAGGCAGCCGGAAACTCCTCAGATATGGATCTGGATAAGCAGCTGCTCCGCGAATCGGCAGGTGGCGACAGTCTCACCGATGTCCCTTTCCCGATATCACTCTCCGCGATTTCCCTCACCCTGAGGTGCTCCTGGATGGCTCCTTGAGTGACTTGTGAAACAGTCCTCACGTTGCACAGGAGGTGATGGTTGTTCGGTTTGGGTTAGGGTCGTGTTCGTGTCTTGTGAGTTTCTGTTAGTCTAATCCAGTTATCTTAGGGATTGATTATTCCACAAGTCGCGAGGTTTTTGGATCACTGAAGGTGGATTTTATTTATGAGTTTGTATTGGTTTTATTTTATTCATAGAATTATAGGACATCGCGCATGCAGCGTTTTTGCAACTCCGGGTGTGTCAGGAACCTCGTTGTGATGGTGTTGAGGCTCAATAAATATCTCAAGTCAGCTGAAAGTATTGTGAGCTTATACCCACACCAGGATGCTCTGGCCCAGCACCAGATTTTGTGACATTCTGCAGGGTATTCTCCACTCCTCGAGTGTCGTCGACAATGCCAGAGATGACCCCTTTCTGTTGACCCAAATTTTCTTGCCGAAAGTACTTCTCCTCAGACACCAGGCGACTTGAACATATCAAATTTCACCATCCTGACCACCTTCATGTTGCATGCCTGAAGAATCTGACTATTCTCAGCTCGCTCCGATGCGTTGAACCAGCTCAGTATCAAGAATTCAACGATAACAAAGATTCAGTCGAAGACTTGGACGTGTTTCCCTACCTCGAAAACATTGAAAACATTGCAGCCTCACAGCATCAACCACCGCCACCTCCTCTACCACAGACGGAAACAGTCCCCGGCGCCGGCACAGCGCTGAGCGAGTTCTTGGCTGAGCCATGCAAATGCGATGCTCAGGGTTGCCTTCAGACGAACCTACAAAACAATTCCTACTGCCCATTTGCGACGCGTGAAGAGTACAAATATATCCAGTGTGGTCTCAACAAGAAGGGTATGAATACATGGTATGACAATGTGCTGAAAGAAGAACACACCGCTCTGCATTTCGCAAGCTTCAAACACGGGGATCATGTCCACAAGCGGGTGCCTAGCATGCTAGATGATCAAGCTGTTGGGGAGTGGGAACTTCACACTCTCGAGGATATGAGATGGAATGACAATCACCAACGCTCTATCAAATGCAGGAGTTGAGATCTCATCAAAAGCATCAGATGGTTGATGTAGCAGCCAGCCTACACCAAGCATCTCATTTACGCCCCTCCGCATTGCTTTAACCGTGATACACCACCGTAACACGTCTATACTGAAATGCACAGTGCCAACTGACGGTGGGAGACGCAGGTAAGGAGAGATACTCAAGGATAATAACATGCTAATGGACGTTAAGTCAATTCTCAAAGTGGGGCATACACCGGTTCTCTTGATCTTCATGTCGAACGGAACACATCTCTTGAACTTCGCTGGCCACAAGGTATTGTGTCCTGTATATGTGACAATTGGCAATCTATCTGCGAAGATCCGCCAAATGCCAGGAACACAGGCCGTCGTAATGGTCACTCTCCTGCCGATTCCAATCAAGAACTGCAGTATTCCTTCGAAGTTGTTGATTGAGCAGCGGCAAACAAACTGACAGGTGCTGAACGAAGCAGTCCGGGGGGAACTCCACCCTGTCACCTTTACCCAAAATCCCAGTGCCAAGAGCGGGTATTACAACGTTCTCTATGCAGATGGCGACTTCAGGCATTGCAAACCGCTTATAGCTGCATGGTTTGCAGGTTGCCCAGAGTATAGCCACCTACAACATCTCAAGTGGCATATCTCTTTATGGTGCGAGTGTCCAAAGAACCAACTTAGAGATTATGTCCCTCCTGACAGATAACACCCCCGGCAGAATCACAACCTATATAGAACACTCAGTGATACGACCCCCAAGGCAGCTGATGTCGAACTCTCATTGTACCATGTTCACTAAGGATTCAACGTGTTTCGACATATTCCCTGTAATGTGAGCGACCACCCGAAGCCCGATCTTCTCCATACAATGCTGATCGGCATGCTGGACCACCTCCAGAAGTGGATTTTCCACATCATTAAGATGCACAAATGGCTCAACAAGTACAATGCAATATGGTTATACGTGCATCCTTACCACGACCTCACACCAAATAATAAGTCATATGAGGCACTCTCTCGATAGACTGGGAAGGAGATCATGGAATTGAGCTGGTTACTTCTTGGAGTGATAACCCACACTCTACAAGGCTGATGCCCCGCTCATTTTCCCATATTCGGTCACACAATCGATTGCACAGGGGCATTGTTAGAATTGTATATGTGTGCTCAATATAAATCTCACAATGATGCAACATTGCGCTAAATGGAGCATGCCTTGCATCGTTTGCACACCTTCGAAGAGGGTTTCTTACTCAGCCGAGCCAGCAAAATGCCTAATGCCAATGCCAGTGCCCTGAGATCAGAACTGGAGAAAAAGCGAAAGGTAGAAAACGAAACAAATGGTCAATCTTGGACACCGTCCAAGAAGCGGCGCAATATGAATGCCTGGTGGGATTATATCAGGCACGAGATTAATAATTCAAAGGTGATATATCCTGACTTCAACTTTCCGAAGATCCACTTCATGTCACATTAGGTCCAACAGATTCGTTGATACAGAGCCTTCCAACAGTATTCTGCAGAGAGACATGAACACGCACATGAACTGAATCTCAAGGATGGTTGGAACGCCTTCACTCACAATCCCGACTAACTGCCACAAGTAATCAACTTTCAGTGTCACATTCTCTGCTTCGAGATCAGAGAGCTCAATCTGCAAGCCCTCGCTCAGCGTCAGGAGAACTGCAGTGCTGCCTGCAAACTCTTCCCTTTGGGGCTGATCTGGCTGGCCCCCTGAGCTCCCAGTCATATGCGAAGCCTGAATTCATGGGACCCCAAAACCACTTTGATGGAAAGCATCCTGATGCCATGATCAAAGACTTCAGAGCATCACTCAACAATATGGAAGGGGCAACGCACCGAGTGGCAATATACAGCGGCACGCGGGAGTTTATCAAGCATAAGAGACATAACAAGACATATATATCAGACGAACAACTTCACACAATGGAGTTCTGTACTTACCATGGTATTAGGGTTCAAGTTGAGGGTTTAGAAGGTGAACGCATATCTCAGATGTGTCGATGCACAGGAAGCCAGAGCTAGCACAGAGGGGATCGACGGAATGACTGGGGGTGGGTAAAGCAATGTGTGGGGAGGTGTTATGGTGCACTGAATGGACGTCTCCGGTGGCAACTGCAATGACAATTCAAAATCGAGCTCCATAATGAGGATGGAGCATTCTTTGAGTACTGGTTAACCCTGGCGCTCACCACAATAGCTGAAAACTCGGGTAACTTGGATCCCACCTTGAAATTTGTACAAGTGGGAAAAACACCAGCAGCCGTTGCTTTGCAAGTTTTCAGCGTAGGCAACATCATCAGCAGTGCGCACATAATTCCACAGGAAGCTACTAGTGGTAAGACAGGAGATGGAAGGAACGAGCAATGGATTGTCAATTGCCACATAGATCTGGCAACTTGGAATGATGTGTATAATTAGAAAAGAGAGGATTGCATTTTGAGCGCAGTTAGAAGGAACGAGAGGAGAGATTTTTGCAGCGTCACCCATCGGATTGCAATCCCGATGCAAGCGCGTACCCAACGAACCCATTCCAACATATAGACACAGTTGGCCACAACACCAGGGTGTTTGTTTAAAATAGGAGACCGACAGAGCAAGGAGAAACAGTGAAACTGCAATCTGAAGGCAATATGCAATCTGATGCATGGTATTGACGCCGGGCATGGAGTTATCCGCCACCGGGGTGTCTCTGATGGCTCTCACAGAGTGCGTCCACCCCGAAACAGCCACTCCGCCCAGACGGAAATGTTTTTTGCTGATGTAATAGAGGTAGTGAACATTACAGTCACACTAACAGAAGTACTTAGACAAGTAGGTTAGCTTTTTCAAAATCAATTTTGCCACCTACTTGGAATTGTCAATCTGCCTAGAGCCATTCATTGAACACAACTTCTTCTGAAATACAGTTCCTTACATCTTTATCTCTGTTGAGGGTAGCTCTCTCAAGTTGGCTGTCCAGCAAGCTGTTAGGCTGACTCCCAAGTGCCTACAGACTGTTATATTTACTTGCAGTAAAAGTAGATACTTTACCTTTACAATAGCAATAACTGGAGACAGTTAAAATAGATATAGATTAATATCTAACAATTAGCTGGCCACTAGCCATATATTGTTTCAGAGATATGTACAAACATATCTTCAACTTCACTATCGATACCCATGAGCTCTGTATTATACAGGAATCTTCAGAAATGATGTTCTCAGTTATTTGTAGGTGTGCTTACATAGAGTACAGTCTATAGTAGATTTGCAGTTTCACAAATAACCGATATAGATTTCATGTAAGTAATAGTTTTACCAGAAACTTAAAATACATAGCAAATATGTCTAGTTGATATAGTTTTATTTGAAAGTGGTATTTTTGCACAGTACAAGTTTATAACAGTTAATTTGAACTTGGATAGAATCTAATATTATTTGCAGTGTTAGACATCTGCGATCCATGTAACAATATCTACTATGCTAACTTGACCTTGTTGTATATAGAATACTATTAACTGATGGAAATGCGCAATCAAAAATTCATTTTACTGACTCCAATATCTATTGGCTGAGTATCTGAGAAATAAATAAATGCAACATTTCTCCAGAATTGAGTCTAAAAGAAGATACTTACCATAATTATTTGGTTAGATTTTCTTACTGAAACTTGTGCTATTATTTCAATATAGTTCTTTGTCTTTGCTAATGACCACATATCTGATCATATCTACCAAGATGCAAACTATGACTATCAATGCTAGTGGAGTTCTACTTGGCAATTCATCAGGAGCATGATACAGTGCAATCCAATTACAAATAGCATTTCAGATTGGAGTATCTTGTATATACTCTAACTTCACTAGCTAATATTTCTAACAATACTATCAAGTATCTTATTACAGAAGCAGATACAGGCCAATCAGTATTTTTGGTACTAATAGAATAGATTTCTACAATATTGATATCTACCATGGGTACTGTCAGTTACAAAGCAGAAGTGACAACATATGTAGAAGCAATATCAACAGGATTAACAGTAGTAAGAGTAACAGCAATAGCAGTAATAGTAGCATCTACAAGAGTAGAAGCTGGAATAGCAGCAGCCACAACAGCAGCAGTAATGGCAATAGCAATATCAGCAGTAGTGACAATAGCATTAATTAATGAAGACATAATATTCTAAAGCATAGTGGAATGTGTCATTCTGATACTGCTACAAATATACAGCAGGAGTATATAATGTTATATGATATTGTAATGGTATGGCTGTATGTATCACGGCCAGGGCTGGGTAACACCACAGCGTATTGTGGGCTCACTATGAGCTGAAAAATGTTAGTGATAATCTTACCTCAACTGCCATTATACTACTCTACAGTCTTGACAGCTATGTTTGCAACTGAATGTACTGATAGACCTTCAGACAAGGCCATATACATGCATATGCCATTACTCTGGTGTCACTGATTGCTTTCAAATCCATTTCACATACAGGATATCCTGAATTACCCATGTTCAACAAATCACAATATACAATGTACACCTGACATATCATTTGGAGTTGGTAGCAGTAGTTGCACAAGCGTAGTATCTTGTGAAGTCTATGAACTTAAGGTCAATGGGCGCAGAGATGAATTGGTGTCGATTTTCAATGCTGGCAGGCCAGAGCTTGGTCACCCCAGCTAAGAATGAAAAATCATCTGCATTTGAGGGCAACAGAATGCAGAAACAATAAGGCTTAATTAGTACACCAGATTGAGGTTAATGGTAGAAACAATTATAAGCTGATTCCAGAGGCCAACCAATGAGGAGATGCATCAGCAACAGAGTCAGTCAAAGACTAACAAAAAGCATGCATCATACAAGAACTTGAATCCTGTCAATTGTGACAACAATGAGATTCAATCAGTTACCATTCAGCAGAGTCAATTGACGATTCTTGGGATAGTTCATGAGCCCACTGGTTTCTGAGAGTCACATCACCACCAATGTTGAAGGTGGCCATACCCTAGTGATTCCCCTCAACCTTGATCAAGAAGTGTAATTACATTTGAACTATCATTGTGACACACACCATAATTTCACATCCTACACCACTACCAATTATATTTCTCTAAGCTGAACCAAGCTGCACAAAGTTAATACTGACACATACCTCAATTACAGTATACCTATGGAGTATTGGGGCATATTCAGAAGATACATGCAATTCAGATCAATTGAGATTGCTAATGGTAGCGGAAATCATGAACATGTAATATACTATTCTTGGAAGGCATCTAAATTAACAATGGTGTGAGGGGGTTACAGCAGCAGCTACAGAAGTCTTACAAGATTATATACCCTCAGCAAGTCACTGAATCAACTTTAATTACTATTGTGATTGCTGGAAATATTGGTCTATTGATGGGCAGAGTTCAACAAAGTAGATCAGTGATTGCAAAGCATAGAGCACCTCCAAATGAGCATCATAATTACCCTGAATATTCTAAAGCAGCTAGCATATACAATTTATGCTCACCATTGTCCTAGTATCACAGTGGGCACCATAATGAATAACTGAATTGGATTGTTGTGAGGTAAGGGCCATCTGTACCAACCCTATTCAAACTCAACAAACATACACCAATAAGCCTCTACAGGTATGTCCCCATATGATGGCATATGGAGAGGGTTTTTAGCAATGCTGTAGAGCTAATTGTTATTTGTAGCTGGGATTGTAAGAATCCACAGGGCTACTGGAGGATAGGCTGTCTGGCACTTGCAGGTGCCCAGCATATTCAGCATGTATTTAAGGCATGCTGAGATTCAATTGATATGTCACTGTATTGTATCCCCTTAAGAGGATATATGTTAATTGGAGGTCAGAGAGTTGCAATTGAATGTATCTACTCCATGATTCGCTGGGAGAGCTAATTCATACAATATAAAGTTGTAGCTGCCCAGGTGGATGTGCTGTGTGAGGTGGAGTTAAGTCTGGGTTGGCTTGGTACAAGTCTAGGAATCCTAGCATTAAGTTGCAAAGTATTCAACTTGGGTGTCTCCTACCGCAGGCCAAGTAGAAGTGGTAGTTGTAAACCAGGAAGGGCATATGGTATGTCTGGGAAGTTTCTGGATCACAGCTTGGGTGGAGGCATATTCCAAAAACTGTAGCACTTCACATGTTCAGATGCGTCAAGCAACTGCTAGTGACATTCTAGTGCCCAGTGAGAAGGGTATTAGATATTCTTTCTAATAGTGAGAGTTCATTGAAGGCTGCTGAGTGCAACCATTGATAGCATCTCTGATGATGCAATAGGTACCAGCCTCTGGAGTCACCAGGTGGGAGCAGTGCTAGCAGCAGCAAGAAGAGCTATCATGAAGTATACTTGATGAACCATAGTCAGCTTACAAAGACAGTAAATAACTCACTGGGAGTCAGGGCTTCAACCTATTTTGGCAAACTATCCTTTTCTGGCCTTCTGGATATTCCTCTACCACTCCATATCTATTTCACACTGAGAAATAATATTTACCAATAGAGCTGATGTGATGACAATGATGTTGTCTGTAGGTGACAGAGCATTCATCCCAGTCACATACAGAGAATTTGTGGAGCTTTTCAGCAAAACCAATACAGAGTCACTCCCACAGTATCAGTTAATTGACCATGCAAAGAATTCGGGGCCAAGGCAAAATTTGCACTTAATTGGAGTTGAGCAGGGTACATTGCACTTCCTGTGATTGGATGGATTGACATCATGTGCTCAAGAGACTAGATTATCTATATGAACTTAAAAATCCAATCCCATATGGATGAATTGATGAATATATTTTCTCTTAAAATGGATTGTATGTCACTGGATTGGTAATGGAAGTTCTATATGCAGTAAATTGAAAGCAGATATTATGGGGGTTGATAACAATAGCCATTATTGAGATTACAAAGCTACATGCAAAGTTGTGAAATGCTGCCCACACAAGCTTGATTATGTGCAGAGTGGAAATAAATGGCTGACAGCAGATGTATTGCATTCAGCGATACATTGCAGCAAGTGATACATTATGACTGCAGCTACATTGAGGCTGCAGATGCATTGTAGGCAGAGACATATTGCAATCATAGATGGATAAAGGCTGAGAATGGCAGACTTGAAAAGCATGACAGAATATGTATTACTAGAGATGGATGTCAATCAGTCTCCTTTCCAAATTGTAGATAATACAGTCATGAGAAGTTGTACCTGTCTTGAGATCACTTACATTGATTTCAAACTACAAGGTTATCATTGAGTGCAAATATGCAAGTGCAAGGTGTAAAGCCAGTATAATAATTCCAGTAAGTACGATACCAACAGGTTTGCAGAGCTCTATTCAATCATACAAAATTAATCCTCCATAACGCCAAGGTATAATGCCCAGTACAACCCCAAATCAAATTCTGACTCATCCACATTGATCTTAAGTTACACAGCTATAATCCTGATACATGACATCATCAAGCAATTTGAGATTAGTGTCTGGCACTGCAATTATTATTAATGAGGTGAATGACCATAATGGAATACCAATATCCCCTACCATGAACAAGTACTGGACAGTATACACAGTAACAACACACTGTGAAATGCATTCACCACTGTAGAAGGCTAGCAATCATAAAAAGTGCACCCAGGGAAGTGATGGTAGATGCATCTACAGATGAATTGAGAACCTGCAAGGTGAAGAAACCATCCCAAATGAAATCCAAATTCCATTTAGGCAAACCTGACATACACTACTGCTACTAGTGGATCAACTTCAAACAGAAGCCTAAAGAATTGGTATGGCACCTGATGATGCCATAAGAGATGACTTGTTGGTTGAGGCTTGATGGATACGAGTGGGATGACCATATCAGCATCCAAATCATTATCAACTGCAAGCAATCGCTGCACTATTAGTGCTGGGCAAAAGCACCTTGAAGGGCACTTACTGGCAGACAACTACACCTGGAGATTAGTTGATGAATGTACCTTGGAAGAGATCATAAGCAGAGTCAGCAAGTATCGGTGGAGATGAGTCAACCAGTGCACCTGCAGATGATACAACACATGAACTTGGAAAGCGATCCTATGGATATCCAGCCACATAGTAGAAGGAATACCGAGTGGAAAGCCAGCTACTGTACCCAGCAATTTGAAACAATTAGTGCACCAACCACATGGCAGATGTCAAGTGAATGTACAACTGCACGGACTAGAATGACGATCAGCACAACTGCCGGTGCACCAGAGTGATGATGGGAAGATTTTGTTAGCTCAATCAATACCCAATAGGTGCAAAGATGGATTCTAAAGCACTTTGGAACGAGAAACTGTACAACTGCATGATGTCCACCCAAAGCAGTCACTGAATGCAGCCAAAATGTCCCCAGACATATGAAGGAGTCCACCAAATGGCATTGTAAGAGACAGCCAACTCAACCACCAAGAGATGGTGACACAAAGTACTGACCAAGATGATGGCTGAATGAGTTCACATTGGGATTAAATTAGAGGATTATTGAAATCCCATGCTACCAATGGTACCAACTGAAATATTTACTGCATACCTTACCAAACAGAAATACTGAATGACTAGTCTAGAGGTCAATAAGCCTGTTTGGCCAATGCCAAAGACAAATGAGGATATCAACTAATGGCCACTGTGTGAAAGGAACTGGTTGCAAGAGATCATGACACATATTGAGACTTGCCTACAGAGCTAAACAGGAAGGTCTGCAGAGTGCAAGGGGGTTTGAATATATATCCTATGTATAACCAGTTTCGGCGAAGCTTAAAAGTTAGATAGACCAATTCAATTGCAGTTACCAATGGTAATGGCAATATTGACCAGTGAACAGAAGCCACCATTGATGCCGAAGAGTAAAGACAAGACATATACCATAGAATGCAATTTCATCGAGATTACTGGGTCAAAATGCAACAGCGGCCTGGACTTGGTACAAGTTTCAAGAGTGCAATTTGATCATCCTACTCCGGATGGTCCAGACATGGAGTCATGTAGGATCAAGCCATATTGGATGTTCCCTCCACCTTATCTCTCTGCTTTACTTCTCTGCATCTCAGCTTAGTACAATTGGTGACAGTACAGAGTTCTACCACCTCTGGAGATATGTCAAGAGGAGGTGAAGTTTCCCAGTGGGCCAGATTTGCCAAAAGGTTGCTCTGACCAGTATTGATAAGTTGTGTGACATAAGGGATCCAATGTTTCCATATATTGGACAGTTGTGTAGTTGTGATCTTTCATTTTGTAGGAATCTATGGATTGGTACTGTCCAGATAGTCTGCATTTCATGAGGGGAATAATATAATGGCTGAATGTGACATATCTAAGACTGGGTCACACCTACATTATATTCTTGGCTCACCACAAACCTCAGATCATTTTCAATAGTTCTACCTCGACTACCCATATACTACTCTGCAGTATTGATATGGACAATTGCAATCGAATCAACAGATTTACTTTCTTACAAGGTCATATCGAGATATATGCCATTATAGTTATTTAGAAGTATTGTGATACATATAATCTCTCATGTTAATTTAACTGGATTGTACTATTTGAAATATTATGATAAATCTTTTTTGTAATTCAATATTGATTATTTACTATATTTCTTATTGATGCTATTATTTTTAATTTGTAATTTTTAATATCTTAAGTATTTATATAATTAATGTAATGGAATTGACAATTTACCAAATCTAGAAAAATAATAATTAGATAGATTATTCTGATAGTTGTATGTTTGAATTACAATTTCGGTATTAAAACTTATATAATGTATATGATACATGGTTGTATATAATCAATTATGAATATATCATAATATTAAATTATGTTATAAGCATGTACTGTACAAAATAGGGTAAAACTAATACCAAATACACTTGACTGTAATAATTTAACCATTATTATAATTTTTACAAAATTGATATTATATTAAAATTATTTTAACATTAAAGATATTGGGAAGTCTTGCATAGGGAATGTATTTGACTTTAAAGAGGTGATTAGAAATACTCTATAAACTGTTTATTCAAAGTGAATACCCAATATTGGAATATTTGAAATTGCATTGTATATAATACGTAATGATATTATCACAATTTTATATTTATAATGGAATTTTAAAAAGCATGATATTCTATATGGAAATTCCTAGCCACCGAAGAATTACTGAGCATACTCAATCAGAATGCATTTGTATCTATATACATGTCATGATGACAAACAATGATACAGGAATAGTATATTTGATATTTTAGTTACTTATACAAAAGTAGTCATTGATTAATATTAATCATAAAATATTAACAATATAAAATTGTATATTTGTCAAAAGTTGAATATTGTGACTACTATACACTGGTATTGCAATAGATAAGCTTATTTAGAAATATTATTATAATGCATTATCAAGTAATATTTTAATTTATTATCAAGTTGTTCTACATACATGCAATATAAAATAATTCAATGTTTACTAATACATTTATTTTAAAACAAATCCTTCTGTCATTCGTGAATCTAGCTATATTCATATTACACTCAACTGGAACTGAACTAAGAATTTGTATTTCTTTTGGAAAGTATTAGATAACTCATATACAAATTATATCTAACTTGATATTTATACTGGTATCCCACTGTCTAAGCATCATTTGGTATTTATTACAAGCCAAAAACTTTTTACAATAATCCTTACATTACTCTTTATTGAACTAAAGATATACAGTTAGATATAATTTGTATCAAAAAGGAAAGAATATTATAATGCTCTGCTGGTAATAATCGGAAATCATGGTTTGATTTATATTAATCCATGTGTCTCTGTAACTGTTTACATGTAATTGCATAATTAAACTTTGATTAATTTTATAATATCTTGTTATTCCATCTGTAAATTGATATAGAATATTATTTACCAACTTGCAGACGTTAGGTTCTAATAGAACTACTTTGAATTGAGTTACAGTGACAACAATTTTACAGCAGTTGTTTCTGAAATGATATATATTTTCAGTATCTAAATGGAAAATCAAAGTAGTAAAAGCCTATTTCTTGCAATATATACTTCAACACCATGACACAGTTATATATTATAACTTAATGGAGATGATACCTCTCAAATTGACACGGAATAACTGATATAGTATTTATTGTATAATGGATTTTGCCAAACAATCATCTTTTGATTAACTGGAATCATCAGTCAGACTTCCTTAATTGTAACTTAAGTTTGTTTACATATGTACCATTTGCTCTGTAGGATTACTGTTATTTGATTAGTTGAGTCAAACTCGTATTTATATAGTGTGCAGAAGAATCAAGTCAATATCTCAAAGCAATGTGTTCACTGATTTGGCAATCAGTAACTCCATAATACAATTTCTTATACAAATTCAATTTAATAGCAAAATCAATTTCACTGAGTTTATATTTGTACTAATTAAAATACACTTATTAACAATCTTGTTGAATACACTACAAATGACACTTTTAAACATCTGTCAACTATTTCGAAACAGTACTATAGTTGAATATTTTAAAATTGACAGTATAGTAGACTGTATTTATTTCCACCAATGGTAGGCAATGTTAAGACCTCATACAGTCCTTCGCATTGGTAAATGCCTCCAGGGAACATGGTCTATAAGTGGTGGGCCGCTGCCCGCATGGTAGGTGGTAATAAATTTGTAATGACTGGCTTCCCGCAGAGACTCGGACCATTCAATTCTAAGCCATACTTATCAGTATGTGTGGGAATCGTATGGCTATCATTTTCTTATGCAATAGCAGAGAGTATCTCAATCCCCATGCATTTTAGAACTCTCACGATTTAGCTCTTGTTCTGTCAGTATTCTCAAATATGCGTCAGTACTGACCTGTATGGGGCCATATATGATTTTGATTCGACACCAAGCATATGACACTCTCACGACGTTCCGTACACCCCTTTACTGCCTAGTATGGGTTTGTACGAGCTTGTAATTGTGTCCGAGCCATGTTCATTTCGCGCAACAGTCAATGGTCTATCACTTGAAGTACTCCAACTTGTTAATACAGCCTGTCATCGTCTTGTATTCATCCATACTCATTAGCATCTCATCATGTGCTGAGTTCATTTCGCACAAGTAAAGAGTCTATCGCAGAAAGTACTTGGGTATATATTCCTACCGCTCAATACTGTGCACTACTAAGCTGTACAACGCCGTATTTAACACTGCATTGAGTTCACACCCAACTTCATTTGTTGTTTATCGCATTGATTGCTTTTGTAGCGCCCGTTACTGTCCAGTATTGGCGTGTATCGACCTATATCTATATATTTACTGGGTTCATTCAATTCATTCTTAGCCTTTTGGCCAGAACAATGAATGTTTTCCCATACTTCATGTTACCGCACAGTACTGCTCTATGCTCATTTATGCTCCTTGTAAGTATATCTTGGCGCCCTGTCTGTGGCCAACTACTACAAGCGCATTCTGCAGTGTCAGTACATTCCAATACTACTTCTTGCTTGGTTGTATTGGAAATATCGGGATTTCAAACGTCTTAAACAAACTATTCACTGCAGGCTATTGTACATATTCAATACTCACCATTACAGCATGATCCAGCTTGACGGAGGGCTATTGGAAGCGAATTGGCAGGTGGGATTTGACCGACGGCTAGTAGGGGCGAGCCTCATCGACCATCGGCTGGCAGGGACGAGCAATTTGGCCGATGGAAAGGACGGAAGATTGTGGCCGAAACCTTTAGCTTGAGCAAAAGCATGGGCCTGCGCTGGAACGAGAAACCCAACACATGCGCACAAAGAAGAGTTTCAGCTAGAGCTAGAGCCACAGCTGGAGCCAGAGCTCGGAGCTTGAGCCTGGGCTAGAGCCTGAGCACAAGCTCGAGGTTTTGGCGCCAGAGCCAAAGAATGGGAGGGAAGTAATGAGGCCAGGAGCGAGGGAAGAGGTATATGAGAGGAGCAGAGTGGCTGTGGTTAAGGCAAAGCAGTACGTTCCGCTGCAAAAAACACGCCCACCCGTATCCCTACCGATACCGAGGGTAGCTCTGTATGTTTGTCGACTCTACACCCAGTGATATGGCTTCCAGCCAGGAATCGGAGAGTCCAGGTGGAGCGCCGGCACCACTGTTTACAGGTTGTTTGCTGTTTTTGTTCTGGTCTTTTTTTTTCTTGACTGTTCTCCCATGGGATAATTTTCTTTGAAATAATTGAATAAAGCACATACGAATGTAAGAGGGAGTCCACTAGGTAGTAATGCTCAGTACTAATGTATACTTCTTCAACTCAACCTCAGCAATGTTATTGAATTGTAATATTTGGATTCATACAGTGCTTTACTTGTCAGTATCTTCCAGGATGGTCTAATGTCTCAAACGTGCTGTATTGAGGATCCATTTTCGCTGTCTCTGATAGCACTTGTTCCTTCATTGACAATTACTTTCAGCTGTTTCCTGCTTGTAACCATCAACAAATGATGTAGCCTTGCCGAGTTCTACAAAACCCTACGCCATCACTTGAGTGATGTCAAATTTTTTCAGTACTTAGCTGAATCTACTGGGACCTACTCCTCTCACCCCGGCTTGCTCCCTTTTTGACCTCACCACACTTCACACAATCTCTCCCATGATGCATACACCACCAAGCTCTCCACTGTATGAATCTGCCCGTTCCTCTCGGCCTTCTTTAGCTTGTTTATCCTGTCCAAACTGCATCGTTGACAAGGACGGCAATGCCCACATCCTCGATCTCCTGACTGTGATAGACTAGTAGTTGTCAAGGGCTATTAGTGGTCAACTGCACGATAATGAGGCCGACAATGATATTCAGGTGGATTCTGGTGAGGTGGTGGATGAACGCGCTGATGATGCGGATAGTGAAGCCGTCGAGAGGCTTGTTGATCCACAAGTTGATGAACACGCCAATGAGATTGACCATGTTGCCAGCGAATGTGGGAATGAGGCGTCTCGGAGTGTTGATGGAGACAGCGATGAGAGTTATGACTGTCTTGCTGCCACAAGCAGCCCTCCTCCTATGTATTTAGGCAAAAAGTCTTGAGCTGGTGCTACAAACCACTCTGTTATGACGTGTCAATAGTCAGTAGTACTCACTCCAACTTGCTTCAATGCTCTGAAAAGGTGATTTAATCGATTATCAGCATGAGTACTTCAACAACGGCATGGTTTATGCCAAGGAAAACACAGATGATATTCAGACTGTAACGGGCGGGTGCGGGCGCAGGTGATAAGGATGTTGTGGAACTGAACTCGAAGTGCGTATCGAGGGACAAGAATCAGAATATTCTTTCAAAATCGTGCTATTGCTTGCTAT